>Ga0306917_10000373_pt1 | contig 18449 bp, 14 predicted proteins | sample tim00Cox00000000_FD_203313 | JGI IMG/M metagenome (GOLD analysis project Ga0306917, IMG submission 203313) | Lab enrichment of tropical soil microbial communities from Luquillo Experimental Forest, Puerto Rico - timezero.00C.oxic.00.000.000 (v2)... | ecosystem: Environmental > Terrestrial >... | reverse complement strand
CTCGAGCGCGGCGACGAGCCCGTCGTCGAGCGCGAGCCCGCCGGTCACCATCACCACGCCATCGGTTACGCCCACGGCCTTGAGCAGCTTGGAGAGCCGGGCCGCCATCGACAGATGAATGCCCTTGAGAATATTGGATGCCGAAATGCCGCGTGAAACCATGTTGATGACATCGGTCTCCGCCAGGACGGCGCAGATGCTCGACACCACCTCGGGATTGTCAGCCAGCCGGGAGAGGGCCCCGATTTCCTCCTGCGCAATGCCGAGATAGCGAGCAATGTTTTCCAGGAACTGACCCGAGCCGGAGGCGCACTGGCTGGTCATCTTGTAGCTCAGCACTTTTCCGCGTTCGTCAATGCTGATCGCACGGCCGTGCAACGCTCCGACATCGAGCGCTGCGCGCGATTGCGGATCGAGATAGATGGCGCCGCGCGCATGCGACGTCATCGAGTAGAAATGTCCGGTATGGAACGGCACGCTTTCGCCTTCCCCCGTCGTTGCGACGTAGTTGATGTCCTGCGGATGCAGCTTGGCGTCTTCGAGCGCGTTGTCGTAGACGATCCGCGCCAGCTCGATCGGATCGCGCTGGCGAATGCGCAGCAACGCCCGCGACAGCCAGGTCTCCTTTCCGTTCTCCACCCGAAACACCGCGGCCTTCACCGCGCCGGTGCCGACATCGATTCCCGCCGCGACGGTCATGACACGCTCCCCTCGGCTTGACCGCGATGCGCCCGTCGCGCGAACTCCGCGGCGCCGAGCGCGCCGGTATAGATGGATTCCGGATCGATATTGATGGTCACCTCGCCATAGTTTTCCTTGATCAGCTTTCGCAGCTCGCGTACCGCAGCTTCGTTTTTTGCGACCCCGCCGGTAAAGGTGAACTCGTCGGTGACGCCTCCGGACCGGGAGATGATCGAGATCGCGCGCAGGATAATGGCGCGATGCAATCCGGCCAGAATGTCCTCGCGCTTCTCCCCGAGCGAAAGCCGATCGCGCAATTCGGCGCCCGCGAACACCGTGCAGGTCGAATTGATGCGGGTCGGCCGGTCCGATTTCATCGCCAGCGGACCCAACTCATGCAGCCCCATGTTCATCTCGTCCGCGATATATCCGAGATAACGCCCGCAACCAGCGGCGCAGCGGTCGTTCATCTGAAAGTTCACGACGATCCCGTTTTCGTCCACTTGGATGCCCTTGGTATCCTGGCCGCCGATATCGAGCACGGTGCGCGTCTTCGGATACATCATGTGCGCGCCCAGACCGTGGCAGAGGATCTCCGAGCGGATATGCTCCTTGGAGAACGGCAGCGTCACGCGCCCATAACCTGTACCGACCAGGTAGCTTTCCTCCAGCTCGATTCCGAGCGCGCTCTCGATCGCGGCCTGGATCGCGGCAGCCGCGGATTTTAGCGACGGCTCCGAGGCCAACATGCGCGCGAGCGCCCGCCTGAACTTCTCCTTGAGGTCTCCCGTTGGCGGCCGGTTCTCCACCTCGATGATGGACTTGTCATAGACATTAAGCAGGAGATCATACGGCAGCCCTGCATCCCGAGCGGCGGCTTCGGCATGGCTGTGATAGCGCGAGCCCGCGATATCGCGGAAGAAATCCGATTTGCGCTTGGCGCCGGGAGCATACAGCTCCGGAGCCTCGTCTTTCAGCTGTCGAAACACCTCACCGAGCGCCTGATTGACGGCCGAAGCGACGCGTGCAAAACGCTCGCCCTGGACCTGAGCGAGACATGTCCTCTCGAGATCATCGAGCTGCTCGAGGAACTGCTCGAGACGAAATGCTCTTTCCAGTGCCTGGAGAAAGGCATCGAGTTCGAGCAAACCTGCACCATCCCCCAGTGCGCGCCTGAACAGCGTGAATTGCGCATCGACGCGCGCTTCCTCGCCAGCCACCCGCGCGGCCGTCGCATAGTTGGAGCGCGAATTCGTGATGCCGCGGCCGATGACCTTGCGGTCCTCGTCGAGGAGAACCGCCTTCGTCGTGGTCGAGCCGAGATCGATGCCGACGAAAGTTTTCATGAAACTCTCTCCTCAGGCGGCAGCGCTTGCGCCGGCACGCTTTTGCTCGATCATCTGAAAGTAGCTATCAAGGCGGTTCTTGATATTGGCCGCCGAGAAATAGCGCGGATCGACAAGATCGGATTCGATGAATGCCGCCGGCTTGCCAGTGCGCTTCTCGACTTCGCGCATCATCAGCAGCTGTCCTGCCGAAAAGCTGTTGCAGCTCTTGATCGAATTGATCAGCAGGCCGTCGGCGTCATATTCCTTGATGTAGTTGGTCAGCATGTCGATGCGCATCGGCAGGCTGCGGTTGGTGTAGACGCCGAGACAATATTCGGCCAGCGTCTCGAGCGGCTTGTCCGGATCGTGGCGGAAGCCGAAATCGTACACCCCGCCGACCTTCGTATAGCTGGAAGCAACCACGACCGCACCTTCGTCATAAAACATCTTCCAGAACTGACGGAAGTTCGTGTAATTGGGCGGACCCTCGACGACGAGACGATATTTTTCCTTGCCCATGTCGCCGTCCGGCGTGACCGGTCCTAGCCCGTTCGCCTGCCTTTCCTCCACTTCCTCGCGCAGGAAGCGGTAATAATCGATGGCATCCTGGGTGCCGCGAAACGCGCCGAAGATCGGGCCGATGTAGTAGATGCCGCCGAAATAAGCGTCGATCGGCGCGGGCTTCGCCTTCGCGCTCTGCAGCACGCGCACGAGATCGTCCTCGGCCTGGGTCGACTTTTTCAGGTACTCGCGCAGCCGGTCGATATCGAATTTGATACCCGAAACACGCTCAAGGGTCGGTATCACCTCCTCCTTGAGCTGTTTCACCATGTAGTCGATCATGTTCCGTGTGATCTTGCCGTCGCCCATGTACGGCGTGTGCAACATGATGGTCTCGCACTGATACTGCTCGCGCAGCAGCTCGAACCATTTCATGAAGGTGAAGCAGCCGGTGTAGGAGAGAAGCAGCACGTCCGGATTCGGAAATTTCTTGCCGTTCGGGGCGAGGTTGCCCTTAGACATCATGCCGATATCGGACTTCACGTAGGTGCAGACATCCTCGGAATGGCCGATCTTCTCCGCTTCGAGCACAAAGCTGCCGCTCGTGCGCCGCAGGCCGTTCTGAATGGCGTTGACCTCCGGCAAGTTGTTCAGGAGGTCGAAGCACATGATCAGCTCGTTGAGATTTCCGGGCACGAAGGTGGCCGCCACCTTGGCGCCGGTCTCGGGCGCGCTGGTCAGGCGATCGTAATGAGCGGCCATCATGGCCTTCTGCTTGAGCATCGAGGCATCCTTGGCGACCTGCTTCGCAGGCGCGCGGGAGGTGACAATCTTGGTTGTCGTCATGCTCCGCTCCACAGCTTGATGGAATCCGCGAAGGTTCCCGCCTGCTCCCGGATGGGCTGCATCTGGCCGGAATTCTCCGCGTATTTGAACGCGATGTAGGGAATGCCGGCGTCCTTGAGCACATGCTGCAGCATCGGCCGCTCGAGCAGCGCCGGGTCGCAAAAGCTCGGACACGCAAAGATCACGCCCTCCGCCGCGGAGCGCTTGACCGCGCGGACGAGGTGCTGGCCTTTCTCCTTTTGACTGGGCTCGTACTTGGCGGCGGTCGATTCGGAATGATGCAGGAAAGCGTCGGAAAGATTCTTCAACGGGTCTCCTTCGGCGCAGACATCACCGGTGAGCCAGCGGGTGACCAGCAGGAGATCGTCATCCACCACGTAGCAACCGGACAGCTCCAGCGACTTGATCAGATTGAGCGGCGGCTGCTCGCAGAAGGCGCCGGTCAATACGATTCGACAATTATCGCGCATCGGCCGCTCGTCGGCGCGCGCCGCCGCGATGTACTCGCGCAGCATCGCCGAGTGCTCTTCCACCGGGAGCACGAGGCCGGCGCGCACGATGAGATAGACTTCCGCGGCCGGCGCCTGCCATGGGCGCTCCGCCCGCAGCCGGTAGAGCTCGCGCACCAGCCGGCGGTTCTCGTTGTAGACCTCGATCGAACGGCAGAGCTCCGCGTCGGTGATCGGCCGGCCGCGAATCCTGCCCAGATCCTCCCGCAGCTCGGCAAGCTCGTTGATGTAGTAATTGCCGCCGATGGTATCGCGATAATTCTGCGGGACATCGAAATAACGCGAATACACGTTCGGGAACATCAGCTTCCACATGCCCGACAGATTACGGATGACATCGCAGATCGACGGGAACAGCATGCCGTCGACGAAATCGAGACGTCCGGACAAGCCAAGCTCGACAGTCGAGCGCGGGATGCGGCAGATGTAGCTCTGGTAGTAGGCATCTCCGTGGATCACTTCGAGCTGATCGCCGCCGCCGACGATCCCGAGCGGCAGCATGCCGCCCGCATGGATGATCTCGCGCGGCACATAGATCGGCATGTAGCCGATGACCTTGCGGCCCGGCTCTGCTGCCTTCCATTGCCGCGCGGCCGCAAAGGATAGATCCTCGAACAGTGCGTGTGCGCGCTCGATCAGAGGCGCGGTCCTGGAGCCGTTCAACGATGTTGCCATTGCGCCGTCCTCTTGCCCATGAACGCTTCCAGACCCTCCACCGCATCATGTGTCTTCATGAGCTCGTCGAGGTATAGGCGTTCCACGGTCTCGATCTTGGCAGTCATGCGCGCGACATAGTCGCAGCGCGTAGCCTTGAGCGCATAGCGCAAGGAGCTCGCACTCTTCGGCTTCAGATGCTCCTCGAAGTAAGCAAGCGCCGCGCGCTCCGGGTCGGCAGCGACCTCGCGCGCAAGCCCCATCGCAGCTGCGTCGGCGCCGGTGATGCTGCGCCCCGACAGCAGCAAATCAAGCGCCACGGAAGGAGCGACGATTTCCGGCAACAGGCAGGACGCAGCCGGCGCAAACACGCCCAGCTTTATCTCGGGCTGACCGAGCGCGGCGTCGGGCGCGACGAACAGGAGATGACCGGCGAGTGCGAGCTCAAGGCCGCCGCCGAGGCACTGGCCGCGCACCGCAACCAATAGCGGAACCGGCGAGCTGACCAGACGCAGGATGAGCCGATGAATTGCGCTCAGCATTTTCGCGCATTCCTTCGGCATGTGCTCCTGCACGCTCGCACCGAAGCTGAAATGCGGGCCCGCGGCATCAAGCAGGACCACCGCGACGTTGATGTTGTCGAGATGCGCGGTGAGCGCACTGTCGAGCGCCGCGATCATGGCGGCATCGATGATGTTGGCCTTGGGACGGTTCAGCCGAAGCCGCAACAGGCGGCCTTCGGCTTCAAACCAGACCCTGAGGGGGGCGGTCATGAGGCGCGCAACCTGGGCTGGATGCTTTCGGTGAGCTCGTCGGACCACGGCGTATTCGCCGCTAGGGCGCGTCGCAGTGCAATGAAATCGGCTTCGCGGCCGGTCTCGCGGGTACCCTCGTTGAAGGCGCGGAACCCCGCGCGCGCCTCGGTCATCATGTTGAGCGCGAGCCACGCGCGCGAATTCTCCTTGTTCCGGTTCCAGGCATCGAGCTTGGGCTTGCGCAGCTCCTCGACGGTTTTGGTGGTGCAATCGGGGAAGGTGTAGAGAAGCTTGGTGCAGAGCGCCTCGACCTTCTCGTCGAGCAGGCCAAGATCGATGCTGCCGCGCTTCATCAGCTCTTGCCCGACCTTGAGCGCATCGCCGGTCTTCGGCTTGCCGAACACGAAGCGGCCGTGCTCGTCGGTGATCCGGCTCGTCTCGATGAGGGGATTGACGACGAATTTGCCGTCCACCTTGAGCGCCGGTACGATGTCCGTGAGCATGCCCATGAAATAGGCTTCGTGCGCCGAGAACGGCTCGCACAACACGCACGCCACCATCGCGCGCTCGGCGCCGATCGCGACCGGGAGGAAATCGGTTGCTCCGCCGATGGGTGCCGAACCGTGCTTGGGGCCGGCTTGGCCGAACCGGGCGAGGTCTTGCGCCACGGAGAAGTCGCAGGCCATGCCGATCTCCTGCCCGCCGCCGATGCGCATGCCGTTGACCCGGCAAATCACCGGCTTGTCGCAGGCGAGGATTGCCGAAACCATGTCGTTGAAGAGCCGCATGTAGCCGCGGTATTCCTGCGGATTACCGGCGTAGTACTCGGCATATTCCTTGGTGTTTCCGCCGGTGCAGAAGGCGCGGTCGCCGGCTCCGGTAAAGACGACGGCAACGACATCGCGGGCGGCGCTGGCGGCACGAAACGCCAGAATGACCGCTTTCACCATGTCGGTGGTGTAGGAATTGAATTGAGCCGGATTGTCGAGCGTGATCCAGGCGTTGTAGAGCCCAGCCACCGGCTTGCCGTCCTCTGCCTTCACCGGTCGCTTCTCATAGCGGACGCCCTTGCCGCCACTGACGCGGATATGCTCGGCAACCAGGTTGTGATCCTTCGCTTCCCGTTCACGTTCGGTCGGGGCGCGTACGGCTTCAGCGGTCATGGTTGTGCTCCTCAATGAGTGGGAACCAGTACGGCGCGGCGCTTGAGCTGCCCGGCATGCACCGCTTCGAAAACATGATTGATGTCGGCAAGCGGATGCTTCTCGACGAACGACGTCACCTTGACCTTGCCGTTGAGGACCAGCTCGAGAGCTTGTGGGTAGAGCTCGGGAGGGCATCCCCAGTTGCCCAGCGCACGCGCGTGGAATGCCATCAGGTTCGAGAGCCGCACCTCGACCTTGTCCATGGTGAAGCCGACCACGCACAGGGTTGCGCCGTGATTGAGCAGGCCGAACGCGGTTTCCTGGCCCGCGCGGGTGCCGGAGCATTCGAAAATGATCCATTCGTTCTGACGCAGCCCACGGCCCTTGGCAAAGCCGTGAATCTCCATCTTGAGATCGCGCGGCGTCATGTGGCGGGCATTCAAGGTCAGCGCCGCGCACTGTTGCTCGATGGCCGCAAGCTTCTCGTCGTGGACATCGATCGCGACCACCACGCCGCCGAACGCGGATGCGATCTGGGCTGCGTAGCCGCCGACCCCGCCGACTCCGTTCACGACCACAAGGTCGCCTTTGGTGACGCCGGCTTGCACGACCGCCTGATATGGCGTGGTCACCGCATCCGCTATGACCGAGAGATCGGCAAGCTCGATTCCGGCCGCCTTCAGACGATGCTCGTCAACTTCGCATAATCCCAGCGCCGGAACGACAATATGGGTGGCAAAGCCGCCATGGATGTCATTGCCCGGCATCTTCTGGTTCGGGCAGATGGTGGCCTTGCCGCGCCGGCAGGCATCGCAATGACCGCACGGGATGACCGCAGGCACGATGACCGCCCGATCGATCCACCACAGCGCGTTGGCGCCCGCATCGATTACGTGGCCGCTGATCTCGTGGCCTAGCGTGAGCGGCAGCTCGTGCTTGGTGCGCACGCCGTCATAGTAGTAGCCAAGATCGGTGTGGCAGACGCCGCACCCCGCGATTTCGACGACCACTTCATCGGGTCCGGGAGAAGGCGTTTCGAATTTCACTGCGACCAGAGGCGCGCCCTTTCCCGTCATCATCCAGCGAACCGGTTCTGCGCTCATTTCCCTTCCCCGCGGCTTCAAAAAAAACCAATGCACTCATGGGGTACGTCATCGATCGTGCGACATTCTCGGGCCGTGCTGAGCGGCTGCGCCTTGATCTAAAGCAAGGAAATGCAAAAAATCGCATTGTAGTACCAAAATACGCCTTGAAGGCTCAGCGCGAGCTCGACGCCACGCATAGGGAGGGCGAGGATGGCAGATCGCCAGAGCGTCTCGATTGCGATCATGGGCAGCGGCGGTGCTGGCGCGCTGACGGCGGGGAATTTTCTGCTCGAAGCGGCGAGTGCGGCGGGTTGGCAGGGTCTTCTGTCGCGCACGGTCGGTCCGCAGATCCGCGGCGGTGAAGCTGCAGCGCTCTTGCGACTGGGTACTCAACCGGTCGAATGCCTGTCGGAAAAATTTGATCTGGTGGTCGGAATTGACTGGCTCAATGCGCACCGGTTCGGCGCCGAAATCCAGGCCGGGCCGCAAACTCTGGTAATCAGCGATCCACGGGGCGGCGAATTGCCGCCCGCGATAGCAAGCGCGGGCGCCCGCATATTTGAAGTGCCCTTCAAGAACATGGCCAAAGCGATCCCGAACGGGCGCGCTAACATGATCGCGCTCGGGATCGCCGGCCGGTTGCTGGGACTCGCCCTCGACCTGCTGTCGAAAGTGATAGAGAAGAGACTGTCGGATAAAGGCGAGGACGCCATCGCGGCGAGCCGCGCAGGCATCAGCGCGGGCTTCGACGCGGCCGCGGGCCTGGATTTCGGGCTTCGCTTTGCGCCGCCAAAAGCTCAGTCGGGCCGAAGATGGCTCGTGTCGGGCAACGAGGCCGCCGCGCTCGGGGCAGTGCGCGGCGGCATTCGCTTTGCGGCCGCATATCCAATTACTCCGGCCACGGAAATTCTGGAATGGCTGGCGCCCAATCTCGCCAAGATGGGCGGGACATTGCTGCAAGCCGAGGATGAGCTTGCCGCGATCAACATGATCATCGGCGCTTCATTTGGAGGCACTCCCGCACTCACCGCGACGTCGGGACCCGGTCTTTCGCTGATGATCGAGGCGCTTGGCCTGGCGACCGCCGCCGAAATGCCCATTGTGGTCATCGACGTCATGCGCAGCGGGCCGTCGACCGGCATTCCCACCAAGTCCGAGCAGGCTGATCTTAACATTGCGGTCTACGGATTTCATGGCGATGCGCCGCATCTCGTGGTGGCGCCGCAATCGATCGGCGACTGCCTGTTCACCACGCAGTGGGCGACTTATCTCGCGGAGGCGCTGCAGACGCCGGCGATCGTGCTCTCGGACCAATTCATAGGTCAGGCGCGCGCGGCGATCGAGCGTCCGGCGGACGTTGCATTCATTGGCCAGCGATTGAAGGCAACCGACATTGCCGGCGCCTATAAGCGATACGCGGCGGCTGTGAACGGGATTTCGCCCATGGCGATTCCCGGGACGCGCGGCGGTCAATACACGGCGGATGGCCTCACGCATACCGAGCGCGGCACTCCCACCAGCGGCGAAGCCGATCACGCAGCGCAGCTCGACAAGCGTCGTGACAAGCTTGAGCGGTTCAACTTCGGCGACCACTGGGCGACCTGCGAGGGCACCGGCGACCTTGCCGTGATCACCTGGGGATCGCTCACCGGCGCAGCCCGTGAAGGGATCGAGCACGCCGCGCGCGATGGAGTAGAAGCAAGCCTGCTCGCGCCGCGCCTGCTCTCCCCCGTTCAGCCCGAACGCTTTGCCCGAGCGCTCGAGGGCAGGAAGCGCGCCCTGATCGTCGAGCAGAGCCACGGCGCTCAGTTCTATCGTTATCTCAGGGCGCATTACGACCTGCCCGACGAGGTGCGTGTTCTCAACAGGCCGGGACCGCTGCCGATCAGAAGCAGCGAGGTCCACCGTGCCATCACGGAGTGGAGGTCGTGATGTCCGGCCTTGACACGCGGCTCGCCTGCAAGCCGGCCGACTATAAATCTGATATCAAGCCGATCTGGTGTCCCGGCTGCGGCGATTACCATGTCCTCATGTCGTTCACGCGGGCTTTCGCGGAGCTGGGCCTGCCGCCCGAGCAGATCGTCGTTGTCTCCGGCATCGGTTGCTCTTCCCGCATCCCTGCCTATACGAACTGCTACGGCTTCCATGGCGTGCACGGTCGCTCGCTCGCGCTCGCAGCCGGTCTGAAAGTGACTCGGCCCGAGCTCACCGTGGTGGTGGCAAGCGGAGACGGCGACGGCTACTCGATCGGGGGCAACCATTTCCTGCATGCCTGCCGGCGCAACATCGACATGACCTATGTGGTCATGGACAACCGCGTCTATGGAATGACCAAGGGCCAGCCGTCGCCCACGACCGAACCCGACTTCGATACCGCGCTTTCGCCAGGCGGCACAGGTTTGCGGCCGTTCCATCCGCTGGTGATAGCGCTCGCCTCGGGAGCCAATTTCATCGCCCGCTGCTTTTCGGGCGAGCCGAATGCGACCGCCTCGGTCCTGGTCGAGGCGATCCGGCATCCGGGATTCTCGTTCGTCGAGATCTTGAGTCCGTGCGTGACGTTCCGTCCGGACGAAAGCGAATGGAAGCATCTCGTGCATCCCGCGCCGGTAGCGGCCACCAGCGATCCCGGCAAGGCGGCACGACGGATCATGACCGATGACGGTTTCAACATCGGAGTTCTGTATCGGGGAGATCGCAAGCCCTATGCACCGCAGGTTGGGCGTCCGAGTGTCGAACTGTCGGAGCTGGAAAAGGACTTCGAGCTATGAACGGCGCGGTCGGCGTTCCGAAAATCACGAGTCTCGCCGACTTGTTCGCGGTTGCCTACCGGATCGAAGCCGACGCGGTTGAGCGCTATGAGCTGCTCGCGGACCAGATGGAAACCCACAACAATCCGGAGCTGGTCGCGGTATTTCGCGATTTGTGCCGGGCGGAGAAAATTCACCGCGATGAAATTCAGCGACTTGCCGGCGACATCGATGTGGTCACGCACGCGCGGCAGCTGCCCTGCTGGGGCCGGGGTGACAGCCCCGAGGAAGTGGATCTCGGCGCCGCGCATTACATGATGACGCCCTGGCATGCGCTGCAGATGGCGCTCGAAGGCGAGAAGCGCGCACTCGACTTTTTTACCTCCGTCATGGAGACGACAGAGGATTCGCAGGTCAAGAGGCTCGCGGAGGAGTTCGCCGAGGAAGAGGCCGAACACGTCAACCTGGTGCATCGCCTGCTGCGCAGATATCCCCAGCCAGCCGCGTCATGGTCGAGCGACCCTGATCCGCCGATTGCGCAGGAGTAGGCAGACGCCGCTTGCTGCGCGCTGCCACGGCGTTGAAGCGCGGGCTCCCATTTGCTGCGGTAGTGGGGCACGTCGGCATAGGCCCGCTGCAGGCTCTGCTTGAGACGCGTCGTCTGCAGAACGCTCAGCGCTTCGCGCGGCATTGTCTCCGCGTCGGGGTCGAACATGAAAATGCGCGCATTCCGATCTTGCCGCTTGCGTGCTCACGGCCGGCTCTCCCTCCCGCTCACCGAAGCTTTGCTCATTGCATCACCCAACCGGGCTTGACCCCTGACAAAGAAACTCCACGACCGCGATCAGGAACATGGGCGAGCGCAAAACCCTCGTTGTAGCCGGCTCGCGTGACCAAGACGAATTTCAACGCGGCGCCGGCGCCCGCAATGCAAAGCCCGGCTGCCGTAAACAGCGCCGCATGCGGCGCAGCCAATGCGAGAATGATCAGCGCCATGGGCAATGTCAGGCCAAGCGCCAGCAGCCATGGCGCGAACCTCTCAAGCACTCCAAGCGCATGTGCCGGGGCGCCTTGGGTGCGAAGAGTGCGGAGATAGCTTCTCCAGCTCCACGCTCGAACGGCCGCCATCACGATGCCGGTCACTGCGGCAATCTCGATCATTGGTGCAAGCGAGGGCAGTACCGCAGCCGCCGCGAGGAACAGGCCGGCCGCTTCGGCGAGCCCCGTTGCAATCATCAGCGGTACGATGCGCGGCGTTCGCCAGGCTGGGATGCCTTTGGACTCCTTCAGGATCATGGCTTGGCTGAACAGGAAGCCCAGAGCAAGTGCTGCCGCGGGGATCATGAACGCCGGGCGATCGAGCCAGGCGGCCATCGCGCCGAGCGGAAAGAGAAAGACCGCGATCCAGGCTTCCCGCGTCATCCAGGAGCGGCCAGGCTGACGCAGCACGAAAATGAATCGCCATGGCCGGCCGATCTTGAGCAGGACGAGGAACAAGCCGAGCGCGACAAGCGCGAGCGCGACCCATCCCAGCAGGAACGATGCGCCCATCAGCAGATCTGTGAGCGCGGCAAATACAAGCAGACCAGCGCCTGCGCCGCCGCAAATGAAGTTCCCCGCCGCCTTCCAATCCCAATGACGCTGATGCCACGGTTCCACACCTGTAGTGCGCAGCCTACCCGATGCCGCCATCGTTACGGACATTGCATCGGCCGTAGCCTCCTCGGCGTCGGCCGCCTTTCCATAGAGGTAGTAGAAGCCCGGTTGCGTGTTGAGCTCCTCATGCATGCGAAAGTGGCGCTGCTCGCGCAGGAGGCGGGAGACGTTGCTGTTGGGATCGTCGATGTCTCCGAAATGGAGCGCATCGGCAATGCAGGCATTGACGCAGGCGGGCGTTGCCTGTGGATGGAGGCCGGGCGTGAGATCGTTGGCAAGGCCAAAATCGATGCGATCCGAGCAAAAAGTGCACTTCTGTGCGACACCGATGCGGCGCGGATCCTCGCGCTCGGTCTCGTTCTGCAACGCCGGCGCACCGTACGCAAAACGCGGAGCATCCACCTTGAACCGCGCCTGGTAGGGACATGCTACATCGCAGTAGGCGCAGCCGATGCAGATGTCGTAATCGATGGTGACAACGCCGTCGGCACGCCGGCGTGTCGCGGTCGATGGACACACATGCATGCACGGCGGATCCGCGCAGTGCTGGCAGCCTACCGGAACGAAGGTGCGGCTGACCTCGGGATAGCTGCCCGCTTCGACGTCCAGCACCTTGCGCCACTGCACCGCGGGCGAGGTGGCATTGGCGTGCCGGCACGCGGCCGTGCAGGTCTGGCACCCGACGCACCTTTCGAGGTCGGCAACCATCACCCAGCGGGTCATGGCACGCTCCCAAGCCTGCGCACGCTCACCTTGACGAGATCTGCGCTTGACCCGGTGGCGTCGGTGAGATCGAGCAGCATCGGCATGAGCGCATTCATGCTCGGTGCCTGCAGGTCCTTGGCAAACGGCGTCGCCCAGTGATCGAACTGGCCGATCATCAGCAGCGTGTCCGGGCGGATGCCCTCGCACAGCATCACGCGGCCCTTGGTGCGGTTGAGCGGCGAGCACACCTCGACGAGCTCGCCGTCCGCGATTCCGAGGCTGTCGGCGGCGGCATTGTTCATGACGATCTTGCCGTGCCCGGCAACGTTGTCCGCCACTTCCTTGATGAGCTGGATGCCGACGTTTCCGCCCCAGGAATACTGCATGCTGCGTGCGGTTATGAGCCAGAACGGATAGTCGCCGATGCGCACATCGAAATGCCGCGCCAGCGCGCCCTCCCAGAGGCCGGCGAGATCGCGCCAGTGCGGCAATGGCGCGTATTCTTCGAGCTGCTTGTCCCACCAGGAGATACCCTGCTCGTGCAGCCGCCGCCCGAGCTCCCTACCGATGCGGAACAGCCGCTCCTGGTACGGCAGCTCGAAACGCAATCCGCACTCGACGAGCTTCGGATAAAGATACCATTGCAGGCGCGGAAACGGCTTCACGCGCAAGCCGTGCGCGCGGAACCACTCCAGTCCCTGGGACTCCGCGCCGTTGGTGATCTCCGCGCTGGCCGCGCGGCAAGCTGCATCCCAGATCGTCTCGACGTCATGCGCCTTGTTGACGTCGAGCGAGAAGTCGAAATTTGCCCCTGAGAGCTTGATGCCGGCGGCACCGCGATTGATCGCGCCGTTATAGGCTTCCAGGAGCCCGGTGCGTCGCGCGAGCTCGGTCGCGATCCAGGTGAAATCCTTCGCCTCGCCCTGCGGCGGCGCGGCCGGGTCGCGCAGCGCAAAGCCCTGATGATCCCAGAACTGCTCGACGTATTTCGTGCCGCCGATGCGCAGGAGCTGGAGCCCCTCGAGATCAGTGCAATCGGGCAGCAGCACGTCCGCCATGTGGTTCGTCTCGTCGCGCGTATAGGCGAAGCAGACCGTGAACGGAAAATGCGCCATCGCCTCGCCGACCGCGTCGGTATCCCAGAACGAGATCGCGGGGTTGGTGCGATAGACCAACCAGACGTCGGGCGGCGATGCCGGCGGCAGCTTGTCGAAGTTCTCCTTCTGCATCATCCAGGCGAGGTGGGTCGGACCAAGCGCCTGGCTCCACGGCGAGTTGGCAACGAGCGGCACCAGCGTGCGATACGCGCTGCGGGTCGGCGGCCGCGATACCCACTCGTCCTTTGCGGTCGGGTTCATGGGATACTCCATGAAGCCGTCCGGCCCGGGCTTAACACTCGACCAGCGATTGTCCGCAGGACGGTTTAGGCGCACCGTCGTCCCGAGCGTGCCTCCAGGAACCTCGAGCGCACCGACGAGGCAAGCGAGCAGCGTGCGCGCCCAGCAGCACTCATATCCGCCCCAGCCGTTGTTCACGGTCTTGCCGAGCGAGACGGAAACCGGACGCAGCGGCAGCGTCGTGCCTTCGATGTCGATGGTCTCGCCGACCCGAGCGTGGTCGAGAAACTCGTTGGCGACGCGGCGGATGGTGCGCGCCTCGACATCGCAAATGGGCGCCGCCCATTCCGGCGAGTGATCTTTCACATGCTCGGCGAGGTGCGAGAACGCGGGCCGCACCGTCACCGAGTTGTGGAGGATCGATTCCTGGTCGGCGCCGATCTCGACGCCACTTATGGAAAAGGCACCCTCGATGGCCGGATCGATGCCGGCGGTGTCGAAGGGCACGGCGCGGCCGCTTGCCGCATCGAGGACCAGCGGCTTGCCCGTATCGGGATCGCGCAGGAAGAAGCCATTGGGCCCGATGAGGTATGGCGAGGAGGTGTGCGTCTTCAGGAACGGCAGATCGAGCCGTGCGCGCGCATGCTCGTGCAGCAGCACGTGGATCATGGCAAACAGGAACGCCGCGTCGGTTTTCGGCTTGATCGGAATCCACTCGGCCGAGCACGCACCGGTAACCGAAAGATGCGGCTCGATCTGCACGCGCTTCATGCCGCGCTTGCGCGCGTCGGCATGGCGCTTAACTCCGCACACCCCGCCGGAGGCCTCCACGTTGGCGCCGAACGACACGAGATATTCGCAGAGCGGCGTATCGGGCGAGACCGTGAACGCGCGGTGCCAGAGCTCGCCGTAGAGGTGCTCCGAATGGTAGCACTTGACCCCCTGCCCGCTGCCGAAGCTCATGTCGACGGGGCCCCACGCCGCAAGAAAGGCCGGCAGCGTTCCCATATAGGCGGTGGGCGTTCCGCCTCCACCGAAGCTTGCGGCCAGCCGCGGGTAACCGGATTTATCAAGCAGGCCGAGCGCCCGCGCCGTTTTGAGCTTCTGCGCCACCAGGTCGAGCGCCTCATCCCAGGAAATCGCCACGAAGCCCGGATCCTCGTGGCGTCCCTTCCTGGGGTTGGTCCGCTTCATGGGACGAAGGATGCGATGCGGGTTGTAGAGCTTCTGGACGAGACCATAGGCCTTCACGCAGGCTTTCCCGCCCGCCGGATGAACCCGCGCCGCATCGAAATTGGGAGCGATCTCGGTCGCGATGCCGTCCTCGATGCGCACCTTGAGCAGGTCGGGACCCGCCACGCACTGGTAGCAATACGTTGACACGGTGCGCTCACTGTGCGGGCGATGCGGGGACATCGTCTTCATCAGGTCAGACTATCAATTGCCCAACCCGATCATTTGATCAGAATCAATTGTGATCGCGGTTAGATGCCGAGATAGGCCTCGCGTACCCGGCGATCGAGCCTGACTTGCGCGGCGGGGCCGCTCATCGTGATTATCCCGGTCTCCAGCACATAAGCGCGATCGGCAATGGCGAGAGCGGCACGCGCATTTTGCTCGACCAGCAGAATGGTCAACCCCTCACCCCGCAGTGTGTCAATGGTCGCGAGGATCTTGTCGACCAGGATGGGGGCCAGTCCCATCGACGGCTCGTCCAGCAGCAACAGGCGCGGCTGCGCCATCAGCGCGCGGCCGATTGCGAGCATCTGCTGCTGGCCGCCGGAGAGCGCCCCGGCCGGCGTCTTGCGCATCTCCCCAAGCATCGGAAACAGCGCGTAGATGCGCGCGATTTGCGGCACGATATCCGCCGTGTGGCGCGACCAGGCCCCCAATTTGAGATTGTCCTCGACCGCCAGCGGCGCGAACAATTGCCGGCCTTCCGGAACCTGCGCGATCCCGAGCGTGACACGGCCGTGGCTCGGCAATGCATCGAGCGATCTGCCGTCAAACCGGATGGAGCCGGCGGTGATCGGCTGCACGCCGGAAATGGCGCGCAGCAGCGTCGTCTTGCCGGCGCCGTTGGCGCCGATAAGCGTGGCAATCTCGCCGGCACGGACCTCGAGCGAGAGCCCGTGCAGCACCTCGATCCGGCCATAGGCGCTCTTGAGGTTCTCAACTGAGAGCATCGGCAGCCTCTCGCGCCCCGTGCATTCCGAGATAGGCCTCCACCACCGTCGGGTTCGAGCGCACCTCAGCGGCAGTGCCTTCTGCCAGCGTGCGGCCATTGGCAAGCACATGCACGCGATCGGAAATGTTCATGACGAGACGCATGTCATGCTCGACCAGCACGACAGTGATGCCGTCCCTTGCGATTGTACGGATGATCGCATCGAGCTCTCTTGTCTCGACCGGATTGCAGCCGGCGGCGGGCTCATCGAGCAGCAGCGCCTTGGGCTCGGTTGCCAGCGCACGGGCGATCTCGAGACGCTTGAGCGCGCCATAGGGGAGCGCGTCTGCCGCCCGCTCGGCCTCGGCGTCGAGACCAACCCGGTTGAGCGCGGCGCGAGCTGCTTCGCGCGTGCGTCGATTTTGTCGGCGCACGGAAGGCAGATGCAGAATATCCGGGAGCATGCCGGTCGCCTCGTGACGATGGCGGCCGACCATCACATTTTCCAGCACCGTCATGCGAAAGAAGATCTGCAGGTTCTGGAACGTTCGCGACAGGCCACGGCACGCGAGCCGATCGGGCGAAAGTCCGGTGACATCCTCGCCAGCGAACCGCACGCACCCGGCGTGCGGAACATAAAGTCCGGAGAACAGATTGAAGAGCGTGGTCTTGCCGGCGCCGTTCGGTCCGATGATCGAGAACACCATGCCCGGCTCGATCGCAAGGCTCACTTCGTCGATGGCATGCACGCCGCCGAAGGAGACCGAAAGGCGCTCGGCAGCGAGGATGCTCACGTTGGAGTCCCGGCCCATGCGGCCTGCAGGCTGGGCACGATGCCCCGGCGCAGGAAGATCATGCATCCCATCAGGATCATACCCAGGATGATGTTCTCGTAGTCGTGCAGCAGGGTCAGCGCCTGCGGCAACACCGTGAGGACGGCCGCGCCGACGAGCGAGCCGACCACCGATCCCATGCCGCCCAGTACCACCATCGCTGCCAGCTCGATGGAATGCAGAAAACCGGCAATGTCCGGCGTGACGTGCCCGTTGAAAAGCGCGAGATAGGAGCCGGCGACCGAAGCGTAGATGGCCGAGACTGCAAAGACGGCAAGTTTTGCCCGCCCGACGTCGACCCCGAGCACGGCCGCGGCTAATTCACTGTCATGGATCGCCCGCAGCGCGCGCCCGCTCGGGCTGTCAACCAGGTTGGTCGCAAGAATGGCCGCAACCAGGAAGGTGGCGGCCGAAAGCCAGTACCACGGCGCCGAGCCGCGCATGGCGAAGCCGAACAGCGCAAGGCGCGGCACTGACATGCCGTCCGGCCCGCCGGTCCATCGGGACTCGTTCGTCAGCAGGATGGCAATGAGCAGGCCGAGACCCAACGTCGCGACGGCGAGGTAATGCCCCTTGAGCCGAAGGATCGGCCGGCCGACGACATAAGCAAGCAGGCCCGAGAGAGCGCCGCCGACGACGACCGCAAGCCATGCGGGAATCCCGAGATAGGTCGGCCCGATGGCGACTGCGTAACCGCCGATTCCGAGGAAGCCGGCATGCCCAAGGCTTACCTGGCCCGCAAATCCCATGAGCAGATTGAGGCCGACCGCGGCCAGCGCAAAGATGAATACGAGCGCCCCGACGCGATAATAATAGGCCGAAGGAAACAAGAGCGGCAGCAGGACCATGACAAGCGCGAGCCAGGCCAGCGCCGGGAGCGAGCGCGGCGAGAGGGTGCGCACGCTCAGACCCGCTCGACCTTGGCGCGACCGAGCAGGCCCTGCGGCAAAGCAAACAGAACGGCAAGGATAACGACGAACGCCGCGGCGTCCTTGTATTGCGAGGACAAATAGCCGGCGCTGAACGCCTCGATCATACCGAGCAGGAGTCCTCCGACTACCGCCCCCGGCGCGCTCCCGATCCCGCCCAGCATGGCCGCCGCAAAACCCTTGAGCGCGAGCAATGTGCCGACATCGTAGCTGGTGAGCGTGATCGGCGTGATCAGAATGCCGGCAACGGCGCCGATGGCCGCCGACACCGCAAACGACAATCCAACCATGCGCCGGGTGTCGATGCCGACGAGCCGTGCCGCAAGCCGATTGGCCGCGGTGGCGAGCAGGGCTTTTCCAACCAGCGTGCGGTCGATGAACGCCCAGAGCAGCACCACGATGACGGCGGCGCCGGCGAGCACTACCAGGCTGTGCGGCAGGATGGCCGCGCCTCCCAGCCGGATCGGATCGCCTCCAAACAGCGGAGGCAGGCTGTGGAAGCGCTTGTCGAACACGACTTGCGCCACGCCGCGCAGGAAGATCGAGGCGCCGATAGTGATGATGATCAGAG
>Ga0306917_10000369_pt1 | contig 18487 bp, 15 predicted proteins | sample tim00Cox00000000_FD_203313 | JGI IMG/M metagenome (GOLD analysis project Ga0306917, IMG submission 203313) | Lab enrichment of tropical soil microbial communities from Luquillo Experimental Forest, Puerto Rico - timezero.00C.oxic.00.000.000 (v2)... | ecosystem: Environmental > Terrestrial >... | reverse complement strand
GCGACCTTGGTCAAAAGCTTCTGGTAGAGCTTTGTGGCTTCGATCGCCTCCGGGCCGTCGGTCAGGATATTGCCTTTGGCGTCAAGGAATTCGCCGCCATAGTCGAGATAGAAGTTCGTCCACAGCGTCATGTTGGCGTTGCGCAATCCGCGCCCGACGAAGCCATAGGTGCCTTCCTTGGGATCGGTGAGCTTTTCGGCGGCGTCCACCATCTCATCGAGCGTTTTCGGCACTGCGACGCCCTTTTTCGCGAACATCTCCTTGTTGTAATAGAGGATGAAATAGTCGACCGACCACGGCAGCGACAGCATCCGCCCTTTGTCGTTTTTGGCGTATTGCAGCCCGGCCGCGGAGAAATCACTTTCGACGAGATCCGGCGCAGTTAGCGTCGGGTCCTTCATGTAGTCGGTGATGTCGGCGAGCCAGCCGGCCTTCTCGAACTGCCGCTTCTGCACGTGATAGCTCACGTGGATGACGTCAAAGCTCGGTTTTCCCGAAGCCAATTCGATGACCGCCTTCTGCCGCTGCTGCTGCTCCGGGATTTGCTCCGATTCGACTTCGATGCCGGTCAGTTCGGTAAAGTCCTTGATGTATTTCTGCAAGTTGTCGCCGCGCGGCCCCTTGGCGAGGATGACCTCCAGTTTGGTGCCTGCATATTTCTTCCATTGCACCTGGTCCGCGGCCCGCACAGGCAGGCCGGCGAGGCCGAGGGCGCCGGCGGCGGCAGAGCCGGCCAGAACGGCGCGACGCGAAACCCGATGATCCTTCATGGTGTTCTCCCTGGTGATTTTTTTCTGTGGCGAATGCTAGCGCGTTCGCAACCCCTTGCAACAGGTCATCGCATGATAGCCTGCCGCGATGCCGCTTTCCCGGTCAGGCCTTGACGAAGGCGAGCAACGTGCCGTTGCCGACGGCGGGCGGCACGCAGACGGTCTCGCCGCTGCGAATACCGGCGGAGCCGAACGCCCTTTCTGCCGCCATCAGGTCGGCGGCGATCACAAGGCCGACGCCGCCACGCTCGGGAAGGCCGGCGAGCGGCACGCTTGGATAGCGCCTGGCGAGTTGGTCGCGCGTCAGGAACACGAAGTCGGCACGATCTCGCCCTGACGGCACGGCGATGGCGCCGTCCGCCTCGGTTCGCGCGTCGCGATCGATCATGCGGGAGAGATGTGCTGCTTCCTTGGCGGGCTCCGGCGCCACCAGGAGCACCTGTTTCAGGCGCTTTGCACCGTTCGCGTGCTTCATCAATTCCGGAATCCACACTGTCTCGCGCGTCTTGTGCTGGCAGGCGAAGATGCGCATGCCGGCGGGCGCCTCGGCAACAGGCCACTGGAACGTCCTGAACTTGGCCGCGGACAGCGAGCCGTCGGGCATGCTCACCGGCCGCTCGAAATCGGTCGGGCCGATCGGTGCGTAGCCTCGCGCGCGAATCTCTTCCGCGCCTGCGGCGGAATCGACGGCAGTAAAGGCGACCCGCTCGATACCTTCGCGCTTTTCCAGAAACGCCCGCGCCGGAGCATTGTGTTCTGTAGGCGAAAGCACGCCGAGCAATTCGATATAGTCGGGGTCGAGCATGATCGTGTAATTGCCCGATCCCATGTGCGCGCTGTGGGTCCCGCGAGGCGAGACGGTGAAACCCAGGCGTTTCCAGTTCTCCGCCGCCTTGTCGAGGTCCCGTACCATGACGACGGCGTGATCTATTCCTATGACGTTCTTCAGTGCCACTCTGTTATTTCCTTTGGGCTTAAAGCATCACTTAAGGTAACCAGAACAGTGAGAGGCTCGCAAGCTGGCTCGCGGCCAGCCGGAAAGGATGCTGATGAACAGCACAAATGTGCACTGGCCGGAGTCGTTATGGGCCGCAGTCACGCCGGCGGGTCCGGAATTGCCCGAACTAGCCGGCGCGCAGGAAGCCGATGTCGTCGTCATCGGCGGCGGCTTCACCGGGCTGTCCACCGCGCTGCATCTGCGTGACGCGGGTCTCGATGTTGCCGTTGTCGAGGCGATGGAGCCGGGGTGGGGAGCGTCGGGGCGCAACAACGGCCAGGTGATCCCGACCCTGTCACGTCCCGATCCCGAGGACATCATCGCAAAGCACGGTGCCGCAGGCGAACGCTTCGTCGCTCTCCTGCGCGACAGCGCGTCCATCCTGTTCGACCTGACAAGGCGCTACAACATTCCAGCCGAGCAGGAACAGACCGGCTGGGTGCAGCCGGTGCATTCGCCCGGCCGGATCAAAATCGCGGAGCGGCGGGTGCGGCAATGGTCGAAATTCGGTGCGCCCGTGGAATTGCTGTCCCGCGACCAGGTCCGCGACATGCTCGGCTCGGACGCGTGGTTCGGCGGCTTCTGGAACAGAAGCGGTGGCCATATCAATCCGCTGGCGCTGTCGCGCGGCTTGGCGGGCGTGGTGGTAGAGAAGGGCGCGCGCATCTTCGCGCGCTCGCCGGCGACAAGCATTGCCCGGCGCGATGGCAAATGGCTGGTGAAGACTGCGTTGGGACAGATCAGCGGGAAAGCATTGGTGGTGGCAACCAACGCCTATAGCGACGAGTTTTCGAAATCGCTGATACCCGACCTCGCGCGCGAAGTGGTGCCGGTGTTGTCGTGGCAGATGGCGACGCAACCCTTGTCCGACAATGTCCGCAAGACCATCATCCCCGGCCGGCAGGCGATGTCCGACACTCATGGCGAGCTCTATTTCGCCCGCTACGATGCGCGCAACCGGCTGGTGACGGGAGGTGCCGTGATCGGACCGGGTAACAAGGCCGAGCGGATCAAGGCCCGCGTCACTGAGCGGCTGCAACGGTTATGGCCGCAGATCGGCGACGTCTCCTTCGACTACGTCTGGAACGGCTATGTCGGCATGACTACGGATTTTCTTCCGCGCATGCACCGACTGGGCCCCGACGCCTATGGCTGGACCGGCTGCAATGGCCGCGCCGTCGCGCTGTCGATTGCGCTTGGTGGCGAATTGGCGAAGGCGGTGCACGGCGCTGAGGAACGCGACCTCGCACTGCCCTTCACGGAACCGATGCCGATTCCTGCGCGGAGCTTGTTACGCAGGCTCGCGCCGCTGATGCTGCTCGTCTACCGGCGGCGCGATGCCCGCGAGATGGCGTGAGAGGGCTCGCCGTTCAGTGGCCGGCCGGCGCGGAGATTGCGCCGCCTTCAAGGTGCGATGTCCAATAGGAATAGTCGGGATATGACGAGCCATAGGCGTTGCGATCGTAAGCGTAGGAATCGCGGAACGGCTCGCCGACCACGACCGGCGCTGTGCGGGTTGCTCTTCTGACGTTGTGATGCTCGGCGGCCGTGGCCGCCTCGATCATGGTTCCAGCCAGCAGGGCCGAAGCGAAAATTGTCAGGATGGTTTTTCTCATCGTTCTTTCTCCGGCATTTCTATGCGCGCCGCCGCTAAGCCAAATGCGTGGGTGCGAGCGGTTATTGAGATAACGACAGGTCGTGCTGATTATTACGCTGCGCGGCTTCACGAAGAGGCGAGCAATCTTTTTGGTCAGGGCGTGTCTTTGGCCTAAATATTCAGCAACTTCGCATGACAGGAAGGATCATGCATTCGCGGCGTCCCGCCTGCGCGTGAAGTCGCCGCCCGGGATCGAAGCGAGCAACGCCTGCGTATAGGGATGTTGCGGGTTGCCAAAGACGTCGCTTGTCCGTCCGTGCTCCACGATTGCACCGTCTCTCATGACCGCCACGAGATCGCAGATTTGCGCGGCGACGCGAAGGTCGTGGGTGATAAAGATGATAGAGAGCCCGAAGCGCTCGCGCAGCTCGCTCAGCAACCTCAGCACCTGCGCTTGCACCGAGACGTCCAGCGCCGAAACCGGCTCGTCCGCCACCAGAACATCCGGCTTGAGTGCAAGCGCACGCGCAAGCCCGATGCGTTGGCGCTGGCCGCCTGAAAACTCGTGCGGGAAGCGGTCGCCTGCAGAAGGGTCAAGACCGACCAGTGTGAAAAGATTCCTGGCCTCGGCGATCGCCTCGGTGCGCGGCGTGCCATGCACGATCGGACCCTGCGCCACGAGTTCCGCCGCCCTGCGGCGCGGGTTGAGCGAGGCGAAGGGGTCCTGAAATACCATCTGGATATGGCGTGTTTCCCTACGAACGTCCTTGCGCGACAATGCGGCCCAATCCTTGCCGTCGAGCATGATTGCGCCGTTGTCCGGATCGATCAGCCGTACAATGCAGCGCGCGAGCGTCGACTTGCCGGAGCCGGATTCGCCTACGATTCCCAACGTCGCACCCCTCGGCAAGTTGAGCGACACGTCCTTGACTGCGGCTGTGACGCGCGCGCCGCGGCCGAGGAAGCCGCCGGTTCGATAGGTCTTGGACAGACCCGACATGGTCAGGATGTCTTCCGCGGCGAGCTTGCGCGGTGGCGGCGCCTTCAGCGGCGGAACCGCGGCGATGAGCTGTCTCGTATAGGCATGTTGGGGATTGTTGAGTACCGAAGAGGCTGATCCCTGTTCGACGATCATGCCCCGTTGCATCACGACGACTCGGTCGGCGATTTCTGCGACCACGCCGAAATCGTGGGTGATGAACAGTACCGCGGTGTTCCTGCGTTGCTGCAGATCGCGGATAAGTTTCAGGATCTGGGCCTGCGTGGTCACATCGAGCGCCGTCGTCGGCTCGTCGGCGATCAAAAGCTTTGGATGGAGCGCAAGCGCCATCGCGATCATCGCGCGCTGACGCTGACCGCCTGACAGTTCGTGCGGATAGGCCTTGGCCGCTGCCGCAGGCTCCGCGATTCTCACGTCGGCGAGCAGCGAGAGCACTTTCGCCCTGATATCAGCTTTCGACAGGTCCGTGTGGACGGAGAACATCTCCGCGATCTGGTCGCCGATGGTGCGCAGCGGATTGAGCGCCGTCATCGGTTCCTGAAAAATCATTGAAATGTGTTCGCCGCGCACCGCGCGCATCGCGGCAGCCGTAGCCTGTGCAAGGTCACGTCCCTCGAACACCATGCGTCCGCCGCTGATCCTGACCTCCGGTGGCAGCAGGCGCATGATGGCATTGGCCATTACCGACTTGCCGGAACCGGACTCGCCGACCACGCAGAGGATTTCGTTGGCGGCGACGGACAGGGAAACGTTCGACAGCGCATGCGAGCGGTCTGCGCCGGCCGGTAGCCGTACACTGAGGCCCTCCAGTGACAGAATTGGTGCGTCCTCGCTCATCGCCCCTTCAGCCTCGGATTGAGCGCGTCGTTCAGGCCCTGGCCGACTAGCGAGACCGCAAGGACGGTGACCAGGATCGCAACGCCCGGAATCGCCGAGACATACCACTGCACGCGCAGCACATCGCGTCCCAGTCCGATCAGGTTTCCCCATGAGGCGACGTTGGGATCGGAGAGGTGCAGAAAGGCCAGCGCACTCTCGAGCAGGATCGCAACCGCCATCACCACGCTGGCATAGACCACGACCGGGGGCAGGGCGTTGGGGAGGATCTCCCCGAGGATCAACTGAATATCAGACATGCCGAGCGTGCGGCCAGCCTGGACGAATTCGCGGTTGCGCAACGATAGAAACTCCGCGCGGGTCAGCCGCGCCGGTGCCGGCCAGGCGACCACCCCGACTGCGATGGTCACCGTGGTCAGCGTTGAGCCGAAGACCGCGACCAGCACCAGGAGAAGGATAAAGTTCGGCAATGTCTGAAACGCCTCGGTGATCCGCATCAAGACGTTGTCGACCCGGCCGCCATAGTAGCCGGCAAAAGCTCCGACCAGGATTCCGATCGCAATCGCAATCGCCGTGGCCACGCCGCCGATCAGAAGCGAAATCCGCGCGCCGTAGAAAATCTGTGCCGCGATATCGCGGCCTGAATTGTCCGTCCCGAGCGGAAACCGCGGATTGGAAAACGGCCAGAGCAGGGGACGTCCGGCAAGCGACAGCGGATCGCGCGGATAGAGCCAGGTTGCGCTGATCGCCATCGCGATGACGACGAGCAGCAGGATCAGGCCTGCAACGGCGGCGGGACTGCGGAAGTAGCGCCTGGCCGCGTCCATCAGCCGTCTACCGTGATGCGCGGATCGAGACGCGCGTAGAGGAGATCGACAATAAAATTGACCGCGATGACGAGCAGCGCCGACACGAACACGATTCCCAAAAGCGTGTTGAGATCGCGCTGGACCACGGATTCATAGGCAAGCCGTCCGAGACCGGGCAGCGAGAACACGCTCTCGACGACGACCGAGCCGCCCAGCATGGTGCCGGCTTGCAAACCGATCAGGGTGACCATCGGCAGCAAGGCATTGCGCAGGACATGTCGTGTGATCACTGCGGTTTCGTCGAGGCCCTTGGCGCGGGCGGTCCTGACATAGTCGAGATTGAGCACCTCGAGCATCGAGGCACGCATGATGCGCAGATAGATCGCCAGGAAGATCAGCCCGAGCGTCAATGCCGGCAGGATCAGATGGCGCGCGATGTCGATCACGCGCCAGATGCCGGTCTGCACGTTTCCGATATCCTCGAAACCGCCCGGCGGCAGCCACTGCAGATAAACGGAGAACACCACGATCGCCATCAATCCGAACCAGAATGATGGCGTTGCGTAGAAGATCAGGCCCAGCGTCGAGATCAGCGTATCCGGCCACTTGTTGACGCCGCGCGCGGCGGCGACGCCGAACAAAAGACCGAAGAAGAACGCAAACGAAAGTGCCGCCGTCATCAAGAGAATGGTCGGCGGCAGCCGTTCCAGGATCACGGTTGCGACCGGTTTGCCGTAGATCGCGGAGAAGCCGAGATCGAGCCGCACCAGGCGCCAGAGATAATTGCCGAGCTGCACGGGAATGGAGAGATCGAGCCCGTAGAAATGTCGCAATTCCCGCGCGGTCGCAGCGTCCCCGCCACCCATCTGCGCCATCATCGCGTCGACAGTATCGCCAGGCGCGAATTGCAGCAGCAGGAATACGCCGATCAGGATCAGGATCAATGTCGGAATCGAGGCGGCGAGGCGCCGCCCCGCAAGGCTCAAGATGCGCATGGGTTCATCTAGACTGAAATCGGGATAAAGCGCGATGGCTTTCGCCCTCCCGCTCTATTTTTTGAGCAGAAAGCCGGTGTCCTCTTTTCCGGATGATGCTCTAAGCAGAAAGCCAGAGATCATGCCAGCTTGTCGAGCCCCAGCGCGGGGTGTTGGAATGGCTGCGCGCTTTTGCCGTGATGACCGTGACGAAAATCTGCTCGATCGGCATCCAGACCGGCAGCTCCGTGTTCACCTCCTTGACGAACCGGGCATAGAGCGCCTTGCGCTTGATCGGATCGATCTCGGTCGCGGCGTCGTCGATCGTTCTGTCCACGGTGGCGTCTTCCCAGCCCCACTGGTTGGTCCAGGGCGCGCCCTTGGGTTGGCCGGAACGATACCAGACCGTTGTCGAGACCGCAGGATCGTTGCGGTATTGATGCCAGCCGGTGGCAAGGTCGAAGGCGTGCTCGTCATAGACCTGCTTCAGGAAGCCGCCGCCGTCATTGCGCACGATGTCGATGGGAATGCCGACCTCCGAGAGCGATTGCTGGATGAAGGTCGACCACAGCGAAATGTCCTCGCCCCACGGCGCTGGCAGCAGGCGGAGCGAAAAGCGCTGCCCGCCGGCACCCGGCTTGTAGCCGGCTTCGTCAAGCAGGGCGATCGCCTTGGCCTTGTCGTAAGGGTACTGCGGCGTGTCGGGCCCCGGATAGAAATCGGTCGAGGTCGAAGGGATCGGCCCGGTTCCGAGCTTTGCGAAGTCGCCCAAAAAATTATCGATGAAGAAGGGCACGTTGATCGCGTGCGCGATGGCGCGACGGACGCGGATATCGGACAGCTCCTTGCGGCGGAAATTGAACTCGATGGTGTTGGTCCGCGCGTTGCCTTCATTGCCCTTGGTCGAGACAACAAAGCGCTTGTCCTTGGCAAGCCGCGCCATGTCGGAAATGGTGAGGCCTGAGAACGGACTATAGTGCAGCTCGCCGGCCTCCATCTGGGCCGCCGCGGCAGCGCGGTCGGTGATCACGCGCCAGACGATGCGGTCGAGATAGGGGGAATTTGGCCGCCAGTAATCCGGATTGCGCTCGGCGATGACATATTGCCCGCGCTCATATTGAACGAATTTGAACGGGCCCGTGCCGACCGGCGCCAGATTGTGCGGGTTCTGGCGGATGTCGCCGCTCTCGTAGAGATGTTTCGCAGAGACATAGCCAAGGTCGGGCAGCGCGCGCAGCAACAGGTTCAGCGGCATCGGACGCTCGTAGCGAAAGATCGCAGTCTGCGGGTCGGGCGTATCGACCGAGGTGAGAAAGAGTTGCAGCGTCGAGCCGTAGTTCAGGATCTTCTTCCACATGTTCATCGCCGTGAACGCGACGTCGGCTGAGGTGAAGGGCTTGCCGTCGTGCCAGGTGATGCCCTTGCGCAGCTTGAAGGTGACGGTCATGCCGTCGGGGGAAGCTTCCCAACTCTCGGCGAGCACGCCGACCGGCTTGGCTTCGCTGTCGAGATCCACCAGGTTCTCCTGGATCTTGCCCCCGATGATGTAGACACCGGTGGACGCCTGCAGGCTCGGATTGAGCTGGCGTTGCTCGGCGCCATAATGGACGTTGAACACACCGCCTTTGCGGGGCGTCTCCTGAGCAAAGGCCCGCATGGGATCGATGACGTTTGCGGCAATCGCGGCCGAAGTGAGCAGCGCCATGCGGCGGTTGATTTCAAGGCGGGTGAAGTCCATCGTAAACGTGTCCCCGGAATGCAAGTTCGACTACGCCGCTGGTAACGGCAAATGGGGCGGCAATCTACGATGCAGCGAATATTGAGTCATTTTATAATTGCGCCCCGCTTGACATATCTGTTCCGCGTTGGGTCAAGCCGGCAGCACGATTCCGGCTATATATTGAGCACCCAAACCGGCTTCATGCTGATACAATGCCAGCCGATGGGGTTAAGCACACACCGGGTTTGAACGATGAAGAAGCAGGTCGTCGCAATCCTCCTGATGTCGTCCTGTATCGCGGCCACGCCGTCGCTGGCGCAGACCAAGCTGACGCCGAAGGCGAGTTCGCGCGTCGACAATTGCGCACCGATCGGCCGGACGGCCAATGGCGAGCTGGTCTACTCGATGAAGTGCGAAACCCTGCCGGCGCCGTCGCCGCCCCCGCCGCAGGCGGAGGTCAAGGAGACGCCGCCGCCGGAGCCTGAAGTGCGTCGCAGCGGCCTGTTCGGCTGGTCCTACGACAGACGGCAGCCCGACCAATAGGCCCAGATTGTGTCGGAGGGCGAGGGTGCCCCGGCAAGGGTTGGAATGGTCCTTGCCTCCATTGCGTTTGGCTGCAATGGATAGCGACAAGCCGCTTCGACCATGAGAGAGATGCATGAGCCAACTGATCGTTCGCGCCGGTGACTTTACCTTCGAGGCCCGCTTCGAAGAACAGTTGGCGCCCAAGACCGTGGCCGCATTTCGCAAGGCGATGCCGTTCGAGAGCCAGGCGATCCATGTGCGCTGGAGCGGCGAGGGGGTCTGGATGCCGCTGGGCGACCTCGATTTCGGCGTCTCCTACGAGAATCACACAAGCTATCCCGCGCCCGGCCAGATCATCCTTTATCCCGGCGGCATCAGTGAAACCGAAATTCTTCTCGCCTATGGCGGCGTGCATTTCGCCAGCAAGGTCGGCCAGCTCGCGGGCAATCACTTCATCACGCTTACCTCAGGACTGGAGAACCTGACTGCCTTCGGCAAAACCGTGTTGTGGAAGGGCGCGCAGAAAATCCGCTTCGAGGAAGTCTAGCGGAGCGGATTTGACGTTCGTCCTTTATGCGAACATCAAATGCAAAGCTCCGCTGGAATCTCAAGTTTTCCGGTGTCCTTTCGAGTCCGAAGTTCGCTCGAGAGGATGCCGCAGCATCAAGCGAACTTCGGATCGGGACACTGGATGGCTGAGGGGCGATATCCGAGGGACCTCCGTGGCTACGGCCGCAAGCCGCCCGATCCACGCTGGCCAGGCGACGCACGGGTTGCCGTGCAGTTCGTTGTGAATTTCGAAGAAGGCGGCGAGAACAACATCCTGCACGGCGACCGCGCCTCGGAGGCGTTTTTGTCGGACGTGCTGGGCGCACAGCCTTGGCCGGGAAAACGTCATCCGAACATCGAATCGATGTTCGAATATGGCTCGCGCGCCGGCTTCTGGCGCTTGTGGCGCATCTTCACCGAGCGCAGGCTGCCGACCACCGTGTTCGGTGTTGCGACCGCATTGCAACGCAATCCCGAAGTGGTTGCTGCAATGAAGGAGGCGGGCTGGGACATCGCAAGCCACAGCCTGAAATGGATCGAACACAAGGACATGTCGGAGGCCGAGGAGCGGCGCGAGATCGCTGAAGCGATCCGCGTGCATACGGAGGCGACGGGAGCGCGACCGCTCGGCTGGTACACCGGGCGCACCTCTATCAATACGATCCGGCTTCTGATGGAAGCAGGTGGCTTCCTTTATCTGTGCGACTCCTATGCCGACGATCTGCCGTACTGGATCAAGGGTCCGACCGAGCCGCAACTCATCATCCCCTATACGCTCGATGCCAACGACATGCGCTTCGTCAACGCGCAGGGCTTTGGCGGCGGCGATCAGTTCTTCACTTATCTCAAGGATAGTTTCGACGTGCTCTATGCCGAAGGCGCGACCTCGCCAAAGATGATGTCGGTCGGCCTGCACTGCCGGCTGGTCGGCCGGCCTGGCCGCGCGGCATCATTGATGCGGTTTCTCGATTATGTCCTGAAGCATGAACGAGTCTGGGTGCCGACGCGGCTCGAGATCGCGCAGCATTGGCATGCCAACCTCAGGCATCTCGCCGCTGACGCGTTCGACATCGGATGAGTTGACATGCCGCAAGTGAAGCTTTCCGATCTCAACGCATGCAGCAAAGCCGATTTCGTCGCGGCGCTCGCCAATATCTTTGAGTATTCGCCATGGATTGCCGAGCAGGCGGCCGACGCGCGTCCGCTCGCCGGCGTCAAAGCATTATTCGAGGCGATGAAGGCGGCCGTTGCGCGTGCTCCGGCGGAGCTTCAGTTGGCGCTGATCAAGGCGCATCCCGATCTCGCCAACAAGACGCAACGCGCCACCGGGCTCACGGCGGACTCGACCGCCGAGCAGAACAGCGTCGGTCTCGATCGCCTGTCGGACGCGGAATATGAGGCCTTCGAGCGCGTCAACAATGCCTATCGCGCGAAATTCGGCTTTCCCTACATCGTCTGCGTCCGCCGCCAGACCAAGGATTCCATCCTGCGCGATTTCGAACGCCGGCTGCCGAACGATGCCAATAAGGAAATCCGGACCGCGATCGAGGAGATCTGCCGGATCGCCGCGTTGCGGCTCGATCAGCAGGTCGTCTCGGATGACCGGCTGCAGGTGCATGGGCGGCTGTCGACCCATGTGCTGGATACGCATTCGGGCAAACCCGCGGCAGGAATTGCGCTGGAACTGGTCGAACTGTCCGAACTCGGTTCAAGCCGCCCGATTACGCGCGCGATCACCAACTCCGACGGCCGCACCGATCAGCCCTTGATCGGCGGCCGTCCGGTGCCCATCGGCCGCTACGAGCTGAGCTTCAGCGTCGGTGCGTATTTCAGGGAACGCAATGTGCCGATGTCCGATCCTCCGTTCCTCGACCGCATCCCCTTGCGCTTTGCCGTGAGCGAGCCCGAAGGCCATCTCCACGTGCCGCTCCTGGTCACGCCCTGGAGCTACGCGACGTATCGCGGCAGTTGATCGCGTTCATACATGCTGAGCCGACGATGCCGCGGCTGCGGCGTCGACTTCGGCAGCCTTGCCGCCGCCGATACCGTTGAAGAATGCATTGAGGAGCACCGCGACGACGGCGCAGAGCAGGATGCCGGATTCGAGTAACGGCTGCAGGTCGTGCGGCAGGTTCTTGAAGAAGCCAGGCGCTGCCAGCGGGATCATGCCGAAGCCGATGGAAATCGCGACCACAAACAGGTTGTGGCGGTTGGTCTTGAAATCGACTGCGGTGAGTATCCGTGCGCCGGTCGCAGCCACCATGCCGAACATCACAAGGCCTGCCCCGCCGAGCACGACAAGCGGCACCGCTTCGACCAGCGCCGCGAGCTTCGGCAAAAGGCCGAGCAGCAGCATGATGCAGCCGCCGGTCACAGTGACCCAGCGCGAGCGCACGCCGGTCACGCCGACGAGCCCGACATTCTGCGAGAACGACGTATAGGGGAACGTGTTGAAGATGCCACCGAGCAGCGTCCCGACGCCGTCGGCGCGCAAACCGCGGGACAGCGCATCGCGGTCGACGGCCTTGCCCGTGATCTCGCTGAGGGCCAGGAACATGCCGAGCGATTCAATCATGACAACGATCATCACGATGCACATGGTGATGATCGGCACGAGATGGAATTGCGGCACGCCGAAGCGGAGCGGGATCACGATGTCAGCCCACGGAGCGGCGATGACTTTGTCGAAATGCATGACACCGAGGATGCTCGCGAGAAGGGCGCCGGCAACGATACCGAGCAGCACCGCGACATTCTCGACGAAGCCGGATCCCCACTTGATCAGGCCAAGGACGAACAGCAGCACGAAGGCGGAAATGCCAAGGCCCTGCAGTTGCCCATAAGCGGGATTGGGGAAGGCGCCGGGGACGCCGTCGACCACCCTGGTCAGGGTGGGCAAGCCGCCGCCCGCCCAGTTGATGCCGACCCGCATCAGAGAAATTCCGATCACCAGGATGATGGTGCCGGTCACGACAGGCGGGAACAGTGGCAGCAGGCGGCTGACGAAGGGCGCCACAAGGATACCGAAGAGTCCGGCAGCGATGACCGAGCCATAAATGCCGAGGAGTCCGATCTCGGGGCTGGCAGCCATCGACAGCATCGGGCTGACGGAGGCAAAGGTAACGCCCATCATGACGGGCAACCTGATGCCGACGCCCGGAAAGCCGACGCACTGCACCAGCGTGGCCAGCCCGCAGGCAAACAGGTCCGCGCTGATCAAAAAGGCGACGTCCTCGGGCGGCAGCTTGAGCGCGCGGCCGACGATCAGCGGAACCGCCACCGCGCCGGCATACATCACGAGCACGTGCTGCAGGCCGAGCGCCAACAGCCGCGGGACCGGCAAGACTTCGTCGACGGGATGAATTTCACTGCTCATGGATTTGCCCCTGTCCGCAAATCGTTGGACTCGCGCCCGCTATTATCGGTCATTCAAGGCCCATGCCAAGCAGCGCAGGCCCCGGTCTATTACGGTCCGAATTTCTCATGCAGGAGCGGAAAAAGCCGGTCCGGCTTGAACGGTACCGAGGTGAAGCGGATACCCGTGGCGTCGCGCAAAGCATTTCCGAGCGCCGCCGCCACCGGATTATACGGGCTTTCGCTCATCGATTTGGCGCCCATCGGTCCCAACGTGTCGGAAGTGTCGGCGAAATAGACCTCGGTACGCGGCACATCGGCAAATTGCGGCAGATGATAATCGCGGAATCTGGGGTTGATCACGCGGCCGCCTTCATCGATCACCATCTCTTCGTACAGTGTCGCCCCCAGCGACTGCGCGACTCCGCCTTCGACCTGTCCGCGGCATTGCATGGGATTGGCGACCCGCCCGGCATCCGCCGCCTGCACGCTTTTGAGGATTTTGATCTCGCCTGTGCCCTTGTTCACGGCAACCCGAAAACCCTGCACGTTGAACGCGACCGAGCGCGGAGTGCCGGCCGAGGTGCCGTTCGCCAGGAGCGTGCGGCCTTGCTCGCGCGCAGCGTTGGCAAGCTGTGCGAAGGATAGCCGCTTGTTGCCGCAGACGGCGGAATTGTCCTCGAGCGCGCAGGCACCTGCGTCAGCACCGAGCGCCAGCGCCGCAAAAGCCTCGAGCTCCGCGGCGAGATTTTCCGCTGCCGCCTGCGTCGCGCGGCCGGCGACGAATGTGCCGGTCGAGCCGTAAGCGCCGGTATCGTGCCCGCCATTGGCGGTGTCGGATTGTTTCAGTCGGATCCGGTCGACGGTGGTCGCAAGTGCCGTCGCGGCGATCTGGCGATGCACCGTGCTGGTGCCGTTGCCGAACTCCGCCGTGCCGACAATGAGCTCGAAGCTGCCGTCGTCGCAGAGCGCGATGACGCTGTCTGCAATATGACCGTCCGGCGGGACCGTATCGATCATGGTCAGCGCGATGCCGTCGCCGATCAGCCACTCCGGAGAAAGGCCCGGGTTCGGCGCTTCGGCCCGCATCGCGCGCTCGACCAGATCGAGGCACTGATCGAGACCGTAGGAGCCATAGAGCACGTCGCTTGCGCCGTAGCCCTGTGGCGACAACATCGGATCGCCCGGCTTGACGACGTTGCGGCGGCGCATCTCGAAAGGGTCGATGCCGAGCTGTGTCGCGAGTTCGTCGATTGCGGCCTCGATCGCAAACACCGTTTGCGGCAGACCATAGCCGCGGAACGCGCCCGCGGGCACGGTGTTGGTATAGGCGGCGACGGCGTCGACCTTCTTGTTCGGACAGTTATAGACGCTGATGCTCTCGCCGCAGCCGTGAAACAGGACGGGGCCGGCGTGATTGCCGTAGGCGCCGGTGTTGGAGAGCACGTCGAGCTGTAGCGCAGTCAGCTTGCCGTCTTTGTCGGCGCCGGCTTTCACCGTGACCCGCATCGGATGCCGCGTCGAGGTCGCGATGAACTGCTCTTCGCGGGTCAGTTCGAGCTTGACCGGGCGTCCGGTTTTCAGCGCCGCCAGTGCCAGAATGTCCTCCACGAACATCTCCTGCTTTCCGCCGAAACCGCCGCCGACGCGTTCGCAGAACACGCGCACCTTCTCCGGTGCAAGATCGAAGATCTCGCTCAGTGCGCGGCGAGTCAGGAACGGCACCTGCGTCGAGGAGCGGACGTTCAACATGCCCTGCGCGTCGATCCAGGCGAGCCCGCCATGCGTCTCCAGTGCTGCGTGCTGGACCCGCTGGGTGGTGAAGGTGCCCTCATAGGTGGCGGCGGAGGCGGCCAGCGCGTCGGCGACATTGCCGAACTCGCCATGCGCCTCGGCGACGATGTTGCGAGCGGCATTCTTGACGCGATGTTCGCTCGTCTTGTCGCCGTGAATCACCGGCGCGCCCGGCGCGATCGCCTGGTCCGCATCGACGACGGCCGGCAATAGCTCGTAGTCGACCCGCAATCGTCGGCAGCCCTCTTCTGCCGCGGCTTCGGTGTCGGCGACGACGGCTGCAACTCGCTGGCCGACAAAGCGCACGACATTGTCGAGCACCCTGGTGTCGTTCGGATCCATCCAGGCCTTCTCATGACGTGCCGTGGAGAACAGTGCGTGGGGCGCATCCTCGAAGGTCAGGACCGCATGCACACCGGACAGCGCAAGCGCCGCGCTCTTGTCGATCGATCTGATCCTCGCGTGCGGGTGCGGCGAACGCGCGAGCTTGATGTGCAAAAGGCCATCGATCTCGGTGTCAAAGGTGTAACGCGCCGCGCCTTTGACCACGAGCGGTCCGGCCGGCGCGGGCAGGCTGCGGCCGAAGGCTTCGCCGGCTCCGACCTCTTCAATATTGTGCCTGCCGTCGAGCGCATCCTCGATCGCGCGATAGCCGGTGCAGCGACAGATGTTGCCCTTCAGCGAGGCGCCGAGGTCCTGCCGCTGCGCCTGATTCAGCGAAGCGCAGGTCAGGATCATGCCGCCGGTGCAGAAGCCGCACTGGAAGGCTTGCGCATCGAGGAAGGCTTGCTGCATCGGATGCGTGCCGCCATCGCCCGCAAACCCCTCGATGGTCGTGACCGCGTGGTTCTCTGCGCGGTACGCCGGGATCAGGCAGCTATGGACGGGCTCGCCGTCGAGCAGCACGGTGCAGGCGCCGCAGTCGCCGGCGTCGCAGCCTTTCTTGACGCCGAAATGACCGAGCTCGCGCAAAAAAGTTCGCAGGCATTGTCCGGGCCGCGGCGTCTGTGAAAAGGCCTTGCCGTTTATCTCGAATGTCATGACCGCCCCGCGCCCAGGAGTTCGGAGCGTATCTTTTCCGCAAGCCGCAAGGTCATGTGCTTGCGCCACAGCGGCTTGCCGTGGACGTCATCGTGATAAATACCGTCCGGAATGGCTTGCAGGATGGCCTGGCGCATCGCGCCCGGGTCGACAATGCGGTCGAAGGACAGGCGGACCGGCCGCTTGGTCGAGGCCGTCACGGTCAACAGCAAGGTGTCGTCGCTGGTGAGGCTCCCGATCAGGAGCGCCGCCGAACGGCCGGCCGGCGCCAGCGAGATCTGGCGGAACGCCGAGCGCCGTTTCAATGCGGCGAGCGGAATATCGATCTGTCGCAGCAGGTCGCCCGGCTGGAGTACGTTCTGCTGATCGCCTGTGACGAAATCGGCGACTTCGATCTTGCGCTCGGCGCCATCGGCCTGCCAGATCGTACAGACGCCGTCGAGCGCCGACGCCAGCGAAATCATCGGCCCTGCGGGCAGCGACATGCAGAGATTGCCGCCGACAGTTGCGGTCTTCCAGATCTTGAAGGAGGCCAGGAAGGAACGGCAGCATTGATTGATCAGAGGGGCCGCCAGCCAGTCCGACGGGCAGGCCAGTGCGTCGAGCTGCGCAACCGTGCAGGTCGCGGCGATCGTGAGCCCCCGTTCGTGGATCGTCAGTGCCGGCCATTTGAGGTCGGTGAGGTCGATCAGCCTTTTTAAATGGACTTGCGGTTCGGAGAACAGCCAGGTGCCGCCTGCGAGGAAAGCATCACCTGCCGTCCAAACGGGCAGTTCGGCACGGCTTTGCGGGCGGGCGACCTCCGCAATGGTATTCAAGTCCATGGATACGCGTGCACTTTCAACGAGATGTTTCTACCTTTAGAAGTCTTGCAAGACCGACGCCAGTCGCGGCAGAGGGGGCCTTCCGAACCACCGCACGGCGCCTGGTCTTTGAATTGCAGGACCGGACACGGCATTGTTTGCCAAATAGTCTAATCGATTGGGGATGCCGCTTTCCATGGAACAATCGCAAGCGATCTGGATCAAGGACCCTCTCGCCATTCTGGCTGAGGGAGCAGGGCGCGGCATCGTCGTCCGGCAGGGCCGCATTGTCGAACTGGTACCCGCGGGCGGTGTGCCCGCGACCGCGGGTGCAGACGTGTTCGATGCTTCGGATCTCGTGGTGCTGCCGGGACTGATCAACACCCACCACCATTTTTATCAGACCCTGACACGGACGCTGCCGGCGGCGATGGACCGCGAATTGTTTCCGTGGCTGAAGGCGCTCTATCCAGTCTGGGCACGGCTGACGCCGGAATCGCTCGAACTCGGGGTCACGGTAGCCATGTCGGAATTGTTGTTGTCCGGCTGCACCACGACCACGGACCACCACTACGTCTTCCCGGCCGGGCTTGAGCATGCCGTCGATATCGAGGTAGCCGTTGCGAAACGATTGGGCATGCGGGTGCTGTTGACGCGCGGCTCGATGAACCGCTCGGAGCGCGACGGCGGACTGCCGCCCGACAGTGTCGTGCAGGACGAGGATGCGATCCTGATCGACAGCGAGCGCGTGGTGGCGAAACACCATGAGCGCGGCGAGGATGCGATGGTGCAGATTGCACTGGCGCCATGTTCGCCATTTTCGGTGACGACCTCGCTGATGAAAAAGACCGCCGAGCTTGCAGAAAAGCTCGACGTTCGCCTGCATACTCATCTCGCCGAGACCGAGGACGAGAACAAGTTTTGCGAGCAGATCCACAACTGCCGGCCGCTCGATTATCTCGATCAATGCGGCTGGCTGAACGCGCGGACCTGGCTCGCGCACGGCATCTTCTTCAATGACGGGGAGATGAAACGGCTGGGGAAGGCGGGGACGACGATCAGCCACTGCGCATGCTCGAACCAGATCCTGGCGTCCGGTTGCTGTCCGGTCTGCGAGATGGAGGAGGCGGGGGTCGCGATCGGTCTCGGCGTCGACGGCTCAGCTTCGAACGACGAATCCAACCTGATGCAGGAGGTGCGCGCGGCCTTCCTGCTGCAGCGGGCGCGCTACGGCGTGACCAGAGTCAGCCACAAGGACGCGCTGCGCTGGGCCACCAGGGGATCGGCTGCCTGCGTCGGCCGTGCAGAGCTCGGTGAGATCGCCGTCGGCAAGGCCGCCGATCTCGCGTTTTTTGGGCTGGACGAATTGCGTTTCTCCGGCCACGGCGATCCGCTCGCCGCGCTGGTGCTGTGCGGAGCTCACCGTGCCGACCACGTCATGGTTGCGGGCAAGTGGGCGGTCGTCGACGGCGCCATTCCGGGGCTGGATGTTGCCGACCTGATCCGCCGTCACAGCGCCGCCGCGCGCGCCATGCAGGGAGGATGACGAGGCGGGCATCTCTCCCCGCTTTTGCGGGGAGAGAGGAAGGGAGCTTGCTAAGGCCTACTTCCCCGGCACCTTGTCGTCGACGCCCTTGACGTAGAAGTTCATGCCGAGAATCTGGCCGTCGGCCAGATGGTCGCCGCCCTTGCACTCGCCGGTCGTGCCGTCCTGGGC
>Ga0306917_10000365_pt1 | contig 18530 bp, 17 predicted proteins | sample tim00Cox00000000_FD_203313 | JGI IMG/M metagenome (GOLD analysis project Ga0306917, IMG submission 203313) | Lab enrichment of tropical soil microbial communities from Luquillo Experimental Forest, Puerto Rico - timezero.00C.oxic.00.000.000 (v2)... | ecosystem: Environmental > Terrestrial >... | reverse complement strand
ATCGCGAAGGGCGCAGCGCGGTTGAAGGTTTCGCCGACGACTACACTTTCGTTATTCAAGGCCTCCTCGATCTTTACGAGGCGTCATTCGACGTCGAATGGCTAAAGTTTGCACTCGAGCTGCAAGCGACGCAGGACCGATTGTTCTTTGATGAGAAGAGTGGGGGCTACTTCAGCACGAGCGGCAAAGACAAGAGCGTCGTGCTGCGAATGAAAGATGACAACGATAGCGCCGAGCCGGCCGCGAGCTCGGTCGCCGCGCTCAACCTTTTGCGACTTGCTCAATTTCGAAACGACAGAGAATTCGAAGCGCACGGTCGAAAAACACTCGATGCATTTGCGCCAACGGTTTCACATTTTGCTAGTGCGATGCCGCAATTGCTGGTCGCGCTAGATTTCAGTTCGAGCAAGCCGTGCCAGATCGTCATCGCGGGAAAGATCGATCCGCCAAAGGACGGATTCGCCGTGGTGAACAACGAAGGAACGAAAGCACTGCTCGCCGAAGTGCATCGGCATTTCTTACCAGACAAGATTTTGATTCTCGCCGACGGCACCGACGGTCAGAAATTCTTTGGCGAAAAGAACGAAGCGATTGCCGCGATGGCGCCCGTCGAGGGCAAGCCGGCCGCTTACGTCTGCGAGAATTTCACCTGCAAGACCCCGGTGGTGGATCCGAGAGCGTTGCGCGATCTGCTAGCACACTAGAGCACGCGCATGTTCCCCAGCTCGGGTTATAAATAAACGCATGCGCGATGTGCTCATAACTGGAACGCCGCGTTCGGGAACGACCCTGGTTTGTTCGTTGTTGAACAGGCTGCCTGACACGGTCGCGCTGCATGAGCCGATGAATGTTTGGGAATTTGCGAGTTGTCGAGACGGGGATGAGGTCGCGGCGATGATCGAAAGGTTTTGCGCGGAATCACGAAGGTCTTTACGGGAACACAAATTCGTAATCTCAAAACACGTGGGCGGAAAGATTCGCGACAATTCTGCAGCGCAACTGGATCGCGCGGGCAAGCGAGTGCGACGAACCGAGCATGGTCGAATTGAAGTGGGCAAAGCGCTCTCGCAGAATTTCACGCTGGCGATAAAACATCCGGCGGCGTTCACAGCGTTGCTGGAACCTTTGTCTAAACGCTTTGAATGTTGCGCTATCATTCGAAATCCGCTGGCGACACTCGGTTCCTGGAACAGTCTGGACTGGCTTCCGCTCAAGGACGGCCATTCGCCGATCGCCGAGAAGCTCGATGGCGATCTTGCGTGTGATCTCGCTGCAAAATCAGATCAAATCGAGCGACAGATTCACATCGTGAATTGGTTTTATGAACGGTTCCGTCGCTTTTTGCCGGAGCACGCAGTCATCAAGTACGAGGACCTAGTCAATTCACGCGGGCGCGAGCTTGCAAAATTTTTTCCTGCCGCAACTGAGCTCGACGAAAATCTGACGTCAAAAAATGTGAGCCATTTTTACGATCGCGCTTTGATGACGGATGTCGGCCAACGCTTGCTAGAGTGCGACGGGCCGGTATGGAACTTTTACAATAGGCGCGACGTTGAGAATCTGTTAAACGAAGTTGGTTCGCGCGCGCCGAGCGGTTAAACGCCTTCGACGACGATCATATTCGTCTTTGCGGTGCGATGACGCATTTTCCGTGGCTCGCTGTAATCCTCGCAGTTCAACCATTCCTTCGCGCGCTCCGTCGTGGGAAACTCGAGAACAACGATGCGCTTCGGTTGCCAATCACCTTCGAGTAGTTCGGTTCTGCCGCCGCGGACGATGTATTTGCCGCCATATTTGTGAACGGTGGCCGCGGCCTGCTTCTTGTACTCCTCGTAGCCGACAGGATCGGTGACCTCGATTTCGACAATTACGTATGCTGCCACAAGAAGAATCTAATCAGGAAAGCAGGAACTGAGGAAAGAAAGAATCAGAATTCTTGGACAGAATTTACAGAATCACAGAATTGCTGTGACTTAGTAAAAAGCATTTTGTTCATTCTGTCTGAACAATTGATCACGCGGAACCATTCCCGTGGCTACGGTGTTTTGCGGCGAGCTCGGGAATCTGCTTGCGGCGACGCAGCCGCAGCCAGTTGTTCCAGGTTTTGCGCAAACTGTCCCGCGGCGTGAGATATCGTTGGTTGAGCTCGTTGCTCTTAACGATCTGAGCGAGAATTCCTTTCACCGAAAAATCGCCGGTGTTCAAGATTGTGTAAGCTGTGCCGACAGCCGCGGCGTGGTGCGCGTCGCTCGCAGCAACCATCGGCAGACCGCGAATTTGCGCGTACTTAAACGCATAACGATTATAACGACGCAAAGTCGTCGCAGCGTTGAAAACCTCGATGGCGTCGACAGGTAATGTTTCTAAAACCGAAAAGCGAATTCCGGCGCGGAAAAGATCGTAGGGATGCGGCGGAATCGCGAGCCCGCCCCGTTGGTGAATGATGTCGCAGACTTCGCGCGCGGGTTTTCCTTTCAAGTACGGCAACTCAGCGCCGATGCACAGCAGGTGGCCGTCGGCGGTGGTGACTTCGACTCCGGGCAAAACGAGAAAACCGTCCACGGGTTGACCGTCGAGCCGCATCAATCCTTTTTCGAGCATGTAGGTGACAGCGTCGCAGGTGTTGTGATCCGTTATGGCAATGCCATGCAGACTTTTCGCCTTGGCAGCGCCGATCAAATCTTCCGGACTCGAAACGCCGTCGCCGGAGAAAAACGAATGAGTGTGGAGATCGAAATTGAAGGGCATGCTAGACGAAACTACGTTGGCCCGTTGGAAATGGAAAGTATCGGTTTCGAGAAGGAGAGGTTTGGCGGCCGGACCCGCAGGGAACAAACCGGAACATTGTCTTCCGAAGGCGATTTTGCAGGCGCGAGGCGCCGGGATCGGTTCGTCGAATTCGGGATATGAAGTTGTCGCACAAGCTGCAGAAACTGTTTGACTTCGATGTCCTAGTAAGTGTGTGGGAGCATGCAAGCCGATGGACGCACCCAGTAAACACAGCCCGGATTTTTCGCAGCTTGGACGACCTAGATTTTGAAAGCATTCGCGAACGCGCTCCCTACCGGCCAAATCCCCGAAGGATTCGCAAGTTTATTAACTTGATCCAGGATCTCTGGCTTGATCGTACCCCGCCACTAGAGATTTTGGATCTCGGCTGCGGCGCAGGGTATTTTCTCTACATCTGCAAGTTATTCGGTCATAATGGAATTGGCCTCGATATGGATGAGAGGCCACTCTACAGGGAGACGTTGCCCCTGCTCAATGTGCACCGGGTTGTTTACCGGATCGAGGCCCAGGTCTCGTTGCCCGACTTCAGGCAACGGTTTGACTTGGTTACGGCGAGCCGCGTTTGCTTTCATATTAAACGATGGCCGGAAATTTCGCCGCTAGTGGAGTGGACGTCCGAGGACTGGAGATTCTTTATTAATGACGTCCGAAGCCGCGTTTTGAAACCGCATGGGCGTGTCTTCTTGCAGTTTAACCCACGACCGGATGACTCGCCGTTCTTTACATCGGAGTTACGGCGTTGCTTTCTCTCGGAGGGTGCGCGAATTGTTCGTTCCAAGGCGCTGTTCGTCGCGGATCCGACTTGTTTCCCTCGGTTTAAACAAACGGAGCGACCGAAATCTCGCATGTTGGCGTTATTTCCGTGATTGGGAACGAACGCGATCGTTTCATTTTTTTGTCGAGGCTTACCCGTACGTTACGCAAGTTCTTCGGCGAACACGTCTGGCTTGGATGTGGCCTCCATCGCCTCGTCCGGTTGATTAAATTGCAAATCATATAGCCGTCGGTAGTAGCCGGATCTCTCAAGTAACTCGGCATGTGTGCCGATTTCTTCAATTTGTCCCTGATCCATGACCACGATCTGGTCGGCCGACAGAATAGTTGAGAGCCGATGCGCGATGGCAATCACTGTGCGTCCGGCGGACAGTTTCTCGAGCGCTTTTTGGATTTGTTTTTCCGACTCGGTATCGAGGGAAGAAGTTGCTTCATCTAGCAGCAGGATCGGCGCGTTCTTCAAGAGCGCGCGCGCGATGGCGAGGCGCTGCTGCTGTCCGCCGGAGATAAGACAGCCTTTATCGCCGATGACAGTGTCGTAACCGTCCGGCTGCGCCATGATGAAATCGTGGGCAAAAGCGGTCCGCGCTGCGGCGTGAACTTCTTCTGGCTTGGCACCGAGCCGCCCAAACTGGATATTTTTTAAAATCGTATCATGGAACAGGAACGTATCTTGGGTGACGAGGCCGATCTGTTCGCGCAAAGATTTCTGAGTCAGCGAGCGCAAATTGCGCCCATCGATTCTGATAGTGCCAGAAGTCGGATCATAGAGACGAAGAATGAGCGAGAGAATCGTGCTCTTACCCGCGCCGCTCGCTCCGACGAGCGCATAGGTCCTTCCTGGCTCGATCGTTAAATTTATGTCACGGACAGCGTCGGTGACGCCAGTCGAATAACGAAAGGTTACGTTTTCAAACTCGACCCGGCCTTTAGACCGAACCAGGTCCAACGCATCGGGAGCGTCTTGTACCGTCGGCACTGAATCGAGAATGGAAAAAATCTGAGCGGTCGCGCCAAGTGAACGTTGCATGACGATGTGCAACTTGCTCAGGGTTTTGATCGGCTCGTAGATGATAAAAATTCCGGAGATTAACCCGAAGAAACGGCCGGCGGTGAGGTTCGCCGCGTAAACGTACCAGAGTGCGAGGCCGACGCCAATTGAGGCAATGATTTCCACGAGCGGGCCGACGGCTTCGCTCGCTTTCACCGTTCGCATAGTATGAGAAAAAGATTCCTGCGCGCCGCGGCGAAACGCTTTTTCCTGCTGTTCCTCGCGCGCGAAAGATTTGATCACCCGAATACCGGCGAAACTTTCCTGCATTGTCACCGACATCAAGACGCCGCCTCTTTGTTCGCGCTGCACCGCCGTGCGTGCGCGTCGTCCGAAGATGCGAATTGGCAATATGCAGATGGGAAAGAGAACGAGGCTCACCAGCGTAAACTTCCAATCGATCAAGAGAAGCACAGCCACCGCCCCGAAAATAGTGATCGGTTGTTTAAACACATCACTGCTCACACTGGCCAGCGCTTGCTGCATGTTTCGCGTGTCAATGGCAATACGCGACATGAGAAAACCGCTTTGCGTTCGATTAAAGAAGTCCATTGAGTGACGTATCACTTTAGTGAACAGTTGATTACGCACGTCGTTCACAACCTTGTTGCTCACCCAGTTCATGTAATAGACGTTACCGTAAGAGCAGAGACTACGGACTGTCATGACAAGTGGAATGGCGAGGCAAATCCAGACGATCGAGTCGATCTTCGGACCGACATTCAACATCACGCCATGCGCGATGATCGTGCGCGGATTCGGCGCCGCGCCGTGAAAAACGAAATTCGAAACCCGCAGCACAGTCAGCGGTAGGACTGAATTGACCAAGCCATATGCAACGCCGAACGCGAGACCGAGAGCAAACCTGCCTTTGTAAGGTCCCGCGTAGCTATAGAGGCGTCGGTACGGTTTCCAGGCTGTGCGCATGGTTTCCCAGAACGAGAGCTTCACTTTGGCGAATTCTGCCTTGCTCATAACGATGGTTGCTCCGTCGGACGCGACAGCAGCGTCTCCATAGCATCGATCACCGTCTGCGTCGAGATTTGGTTCATGGGGAGCCGCGGCTGCCTCGGCACGAATTCGCTGATTGGCGACGGCGATATACCTTGCAAAATCAACGCTGGACTTTCCCGCGGACGCCAGTGAAAGGGATTGGTCGGGCCAAAGAGAATCACTTGCGCTGTGCGCGATCCTGACGCGAGATGCATCGGCGCTGAATCGACCGTGACCAATAGTCGAGCCTTCGCGATCAACGCTGCGAGTGTGAGCAAATCAGTTTTGCCCGACAGATCTACAACGCGATGCCGCACTTTTGATTTGATATCGCCGATGTGCGTTTGCTCTAGCGGTCCCAACCCGCCGGTCAATACAAGATCGAAATCGCGTTTGTTGCCGGCGTGATTGATCACGTCGGCCCAGCGCTGGGGGTTCCAGAATTTTTCCGCCCGCGCCGAGCCTGGATGAAAGATGATGAAGTTGCCCCTGACGTTGTTCGTGCTCAACAGTTCATCGGCAGTCTCGCGCGAGCTTTTCGGAAGCTGTAATTGAACCGCGCGCGAGGCGTTGGAAATTCCCAGCGGCTCGATTAAGCCTAGATGGTAATCGATGGTGTGGGAGTCGCGCATCCGATGCGGAACGAATTCGTCATAGAATCGTGTCCGGAATTTCCCGCGGACTTTGATCCGAAACGAAACGATCCGTTTTTTTGCGCGCGAGAGAAACACAAGGAGTGCTGAACGATCGTTCCGTGTGAAATCGACGCAGTAATCGAACCTGCCACTGGCAATTGCCGCAGCCGGCCCAAGTCCGGCGATCCCGCGAGGCATGATCAGCATTTTATTTACACCGACAATCGCGGGCCCCAGCGCTTTGCATTCAGACGAGATCACGAGCGTTATCGTTGCGTCCGGAAATTTTTCACGCGCGGCCGCGATCGCAGGCGTAGTCAAAATTAGGTCGCCGATCCGTTTGAGCTGAATGAAGAGAATGTTCAATGCCTTTGTCGCGGCGCTCTACGAGCGTCGCACTATTGTGGTGCGGCGCCGTGTTGAAACTCTAGATCAAAGATTTCGCCGCGCGAAGGTTTCATCGAGCCTACGAAGTCGCGCAGACATCAATTCGACAATGGAACGGTCACAGACCGCCGCTACAGAGTTGGATCGCGCGTTCGTATGCGCCTAACAAACGCGTCCGATAGCGATCCCAGGTAAAATTTTCAACCACGCGTTGCCGCGCGGCTGCGCCCATGCTCGCGATAATTTCCGGATGCCGGTACAAATGCTCGATCGCCGCCGCGAGTGCATCGACATCTCCCGGGTGCACGATAATTCCTTCGACCCCATCGCGCACGACGTCGCCCGCCTCGCGAGTGGTGATTATCGGCAACCCTGACGCCGCCGCTTCGTAAATTGTTTTCGCACTACCTTCCAGGCGTGACGGAAAAACATAAGCCGATCCTTGATTGAGATAATTTTCGAGGTCGCGTTTAAAACCGAGGACACGAACATTCTCGCGTCCAAATCTTTCCAAATGCGGTTTCGCTTCATCATGAACGCTGCCGAGCAGCCACAGTTCCGCGTCGCGCAGATCCAGTCGATGCCACGCTTCGAGCAAATGATGAATTCCTTTGCGCTCGATCAACGCTCCGGAAAAAATTGCGCGGAAGATTTGCGGACGCGTTCCCGGTTTGAAACGGTCGACATCGACGCCGCGCGGCAGATAAAACATCTTTGCATCCGGAAAATTGGCCGCCCGAAAGGATTCGGCTGCTTTCTCGGAAAACACGACGACCAGCGTCGCCAGATCGTATTCCTCCAAAAATCTCTCCGGCTCTAATCGAAATCGCGATTTCCAATTCTTTCTTACCTCTGACTTGTGACCGCCGATCTCTGGCATCTGGCTTCCCCGATGCCAGGTCGGAATCTCAATTAGTGATGAAATCCTTTTCTTTTTTGCGACCCGCAACGTTTCCAAACAATCTCCCGACCAGCTGTGAAAGAAGTCGTAGCGGCCGCTCTCGAGATGGCGCGATGCGATCCAATCGAGATATTTTTTCTTCGCTCCATAATAATACGGGCGGTCGAGGAACGAGAGCAGTCGGACCGGATGCCAGCGAAGCGATTGGATGAGACGCGATGGAATTTCATGTTGACGATTGTCGTAAGCGAGGGCTTTTCCGAGAAATTTTCCGCGATATGAGGCTCGCAACGCTTCGAACGAATCTGTATCAAGCCCATGACCGCCGATTCGGGCGAAGATCGAGTAGAGCAAGCTCTTCGGCAGCACTCGCGGCGTACCGACAGAAGTCTCTGCCCTCTCTGCATTTAACGTTTCGCCGAACATCAAGTTGGAATTATTCTCGCGAATAGATTTGATGTCGAACGGCAAACTCAGCATTGCATTCGTCCGGCGGGGCTACTCGCCGAGCGGCGGCGCCGAAGTTTATTTGAAACGGCTGGGAAAAGGGATTGTCGACCTTGGCCACGACGCCCAGCTGATCGTGAGTAATCATTGGCCGCCTAACGAATGGCCGTTTGGATCGATCAAATATTTGAAGGCGAGTTCGCCGATTGGATTCGCCGATGAGCTCGAGAGAACACGGGCGCAGATTGAATGCGATGTTCTGATGAGTCTCGAGCGGGTGTGGCGTTGCGATGTGTACCGCGCGGGCGACGGCGTGCATCAGGCTTGGCTGAATCGCCGCCGAAAGTTTGAGATGCCGCTGCAACGATTCGCTCATGGAATCAGTCGCAAGCATCAAGATATTCTGAGCCTCGAGGAATCGCTCTTTGCAAAACAAGGCGCGGGGCGAGTAATCACGAATTCCGAAATGGTGAAGAGTGAGATTGTTGATCTTTACGGGCATCCTCCCGATAGGATCGACGTCGTTCGAACGGGCGTGCCCCTGGAAAATTTCCGATCTGATCCAGCGTTGCGCAAAAAGACGCGCGCCGAATTGAAATTGAAACCGAATGAGATCGCTTTGCTTTTTGCCGGCTCCGGCTGGGAACGGAAAGGGCTCCGTTTCGCGCTTGAGGCTTTCGAGCTTTGCCGCAATCGCGAATTGCGGTTACTGGTCGCAGGCCGAGGCGATACGCGCGCTTACAAACCGAAACGATTTTTTACGGAAGAGCCGGTTCGGTTTCTCGGCGAAGTTCCTGATCTTCGGCGAATTTATGTTGCGGCTGATATTTTCATTTTGCCGAGCATTTACGATCCGTCTTCAAACGCGTGCTTGGAAGCGCTTGCTTCCGGACTGCCGGTCATCACCACTCGCGACAATGGTTTCAGCGAAATCATGGAGAACGGCATTCACGGATCGATCATCGATCTTCCGAGCAATGTTTCGGCATTGCGTGACGCGATCCGATTCTGGTCCGATGAATCTCGACGCGCTTTAGCAAGATCGGCCATTACCGAACGCGCCGCGCAGTTCGACATCTCCAACAATGTCGCGGCGACACTGAAGATTTTGGTTCAATCCGCCACGAACAGGTCGTCGTCGCACTGATCGATCAGAAAAACCTGGTCGAGCCGCGCCATTTCGAAGATTGAACGCGCGTCCGCGTTGATTCTTGAGAGAGTCATTTACCGCCGTAGTTTTGCACGTCTTGCTTCGCGGGAATCAAAACGGCTAGCCCTGAGCTGTTGATGAAGGTGAGTCCCGACAGAGCGACGACGACGACATGGTCGGACCGCCTCTCAATCATGGGCCTAAGAGCACGCTCAAGCCGTGGGAGACGCGAAGATCGATTTTGCTCTCTGGCGGAGGACGTTTGCGGGGTCGGGCAACGCCATTTGAACTCGATTTTGCGGCAAATTTTTTTCCGAAAAGGAGGTAAGCTTTGCCACAGAGTTACCACCTACGTTGCAGCAAGCGCGGAGTCGACGTTCGGGAAAATTTGGAAAACTTGGTCGAGCCGGGCGAGTTCAAAAATGTGCTGGACGCTTTCCTGAACGTCCGCGAGCGCGAATTTGCCGCCGTACTTCTTAACGCTTTGCATTCCTTCGATCAGGACGGCGAGACCTGAGCTGTCAAAGTAAGTGACCTTGGCAAGATCGACAATGATGACTTTCGGCTTCTTCGCCGTCATAGCGCGCAACGACATCGCGACTTCCGGGGAAATGTGGAGGTCGACCTCACCTTCGAGCGACAAGACGTTTGGCCGATCTTTTCCGGGGGTAGGTAGAGCGGGTGGCGCGGTTTTTCTCATTTCATTCAAGGCAACGCTGGTCCCTTACCAACCGAGCGTATCAATTAGACGGTCAACGTCGGAAAAATCATCGATTAAAAAATCTGGATAATGATCGGCGAGCTTTTCGCGGCTCCAAGTGCCGGTCGCGACCGCGATCGTGCGGGCGCCGAGCGCTTTTCCACAAGCGATGTCGCGTGGGGTATCGCCGATGACGTCAATCTCGTCGGCGGCAAACTCGCGGCCATGTTTTTCTTTCGCGCGGTTGCGCGCAAATGCTCCAAGCTCATTGCGGTCGTGGTGATCGTCGGCAAACGCGCCAAACTCAAAAAAATGCCAGACGCCGTAATGGCCGAGCTTCAATCGCGCGCCGCGTGACAAGTTGCCGGTGAGGAGCCCGAGTACAACGCGTTTTCGATTTTTCAACTTTTGGAGCAAATCTAGGACGCCTGGAAGCAGTTCGCCTTTGCGCTGCGGCAACTCTTTAGAGAGAAAATGCACATAACTGTCAAGAAACGCGGCCACGTTTTCGTTGGTCGTAGGGAGTTTGTGCTTCTTCAAAATACTAATGACGATTCCGGAATCGGTCATGCCGGCGATCTCGATGTCGTGAAGGTCGTCGTCGATCTTAAATCGCTCCTTTAGCGCGCGCTTGAGCGCTTCGATGCCGGCGCCGCCGGAATGAATCAGCGTGCCGTCGATATCAAAAAGCAAAAGCCGTTTCTGCATTCAATCCACAAAATTACGCAGATTTTCGCAGATGGCAGTGCAAATCACGGCGCGTGCATGAAAAACACGGCGATCATGCTGCCGAGAAAGCGAGCGCAGCGATTGCGGCGATGCCGAGGACAGTGAGCCGCACCGAATCGCGTGATGTCGATCTTTGCGGGAAGGGCGACGCATTTCCGAAACTTGCGGGTGCGGCGCTCGATTTCTCCGACTTCGCTTCGATAGTTTCCAACTGTGGCAACGGTTGCGGGCGACGCACATCGGCTTCAAATCGCGCTTCTATTACCCCGAATCGAATCCGGTCTTCGAAATGCAACAACGTGTCAGTGATTGGAACGCCGCTGACTTTGGTGCCGTTGGTCGATTCGAAATCTTTGAGTCGATACTCTTTGCCGCTTGGTTCCAGCATCGCGTAGCGGTTAGAGACCGACGGATCGTCAATGATGATCCTGTTGTCCGGCGCGCGACCGATGGTACTGGAGCGCTCGGCAAATTCGTAGGCGACTTTGCCTTGCGCTTCGATCGTGAGAATCAAATTCGACATAGAAATCTTCCTCTACTTCTTAATCTTAATTTGCTCACTCGGTCGAGAACGGAGATTAGGATCGAGCGGCAAAGGAAGATTGCGGGTGCGGTCGTTGACCGCATCCCCACGCACTCGCATAGTGCGGGCTTCATGGGAATCGAGTTTACTCGCAACTTCTGCATCATCGCGCACATCGATCATGGCAAGACGACGTTGTCGGATCGATTGCTTGAGCGTACCGGTACGATTCACGAGCGCGAGAAGCAGGACCAATTGCTCGATTCCATGGACCTTGAGCGCGAGCGCGGGATTACGATCAAGGCCCATCCGGTGACCATGGGTTACCGCGCAAAGGATGGTCAAACGTATCGTCTGAACCTTCTCGACACGCCTGGGCACGTCGATTTTGCCTATGAAGTTTCGCGTTCGCTAGCGGCGTGTGAAGGCGCGCTTTTGATTGTCGATGCGGCGCAAGGCGTCGAAGCCCAAACGGTGGCCAACGTCCATCTTGCGCACAAACAGGGACTGACGATCGTGCCTGTGATCAACAAGATTGATCTGCCAAACGCCGACATCGCCTCGGTGCATCGACAATTGGAGGAGATTCTCGCTATCCCTTCTGAGGAGGCGATCCACGCTAGCGCGAAAATGGGAACCGGCATCGACGAAGTTTTGGAGGCGATCATCTATCGAATTCCAGCGCCGCCGAAGCCGCAGGACTCAACGTTGCGCGCACTGGTGTTCGATTCGGTATTCGACGTTTATCGGGGCGTGGTCGGTTACGTGCGCGTCGTTTCGGGAACAATGGAGGCGAACCATGCTATCAAGTTGATGAGCAACGACACGCGTTACGAGATCAAGGAAGTGGGCGTGTTTACGCCGAAGATGCTGGGGCAATCGCGGCTCGAGCCCGGCGATGTCGGTTATTTCATCGCCAACATCAAAAGCACGGCCGACATGAAGATCGGCGACACGATTACCGATCAACGCAATCCGGCGTGCGAACCGCTACCGGGATTTCAGGAAATTCATCCGATGGTGTTCAGCGGCATTTATCCAATCAACACCGGTGACTTCGAGCATTTGAAGGCGGCGATCGCGAAATTGCGACTGAACGACCCCGCATTCGTCTACACGCCGGAGAGCTCGGTCGCCCTCGGTTTCGGTTTTCGGTGCGGATTTCTTGGATTGCTCCACATGGAAATCATTCAGGAACGATTGCGCCGCGAATACGACATGGACATCATTGCGACAAGCCCGAGCGTTGTTTACGAAGTTGTCACGACGCGCGGCGAAACGCTTTTGATCGACAATCCCGCACATCTGCCCGATCCGAGCCAGATCAAAGAAATCCGAGAGCCGATCGTGCGTGCGTACGTGCTTTGCCCGAATGAAAACATCGGCGACCTGTTGCAACTGATTTTGGATAAACGAGGGACGATGGACCACACGGAAACGCTCGATTCGCGGCGGGTGATGCTGCATTGCGAGCTTCCCCTGAACGAGATCCTGGTCGATTTCAACGACAAGATTAAATCGATCACGCGCGGTTACGGCTCGATGGATTACGAACACGCTGGTTATCGGGCGGCGAAATTGGTAAAGCTCGATCTGCTGGTCAATTGCGAGCCAGTGGACGCGTTTTCCACGATTGTGCACAAAGACCGCGCGGAGGGCAGGGGACGTCAGCTCGCGTCGAAATTGAAGAGAGTGATTCCACGGCAGCTTTATCAGGTGGTGATCCAGGCGGCGATCGGTGGGAAGATCATTGCGCGCGAGAGCGTTTCAGCCTTGCGAAAAAACGTGACCGCGAAATGCTACGGCGGCGACATCACCCGGAAACGCAAACTGCTGGAGAAACAGAAAGAAGGAAAGAGACGGATGAAGAGCATCGGCAAGATCAACATTCCGCAGGAAGCATTCATTGAGGTCCTCAAAGCGCATTGATCTGCGCTTTGCAATCCCGAATTCCGAGTGGCGAAGGAATGAGAAAGCACGAAATCCGAATCCAAGATCGACATCTGTCTTCGTCATTTGCATTTGGGCGTTGTTTTGGCATTCAGCATTTGTCATTCGTCATTTAGCTCATGCTCACACCGGGCTACATCAAACACAGCAAACTGCTACTACGCCACGCGCAGAAGTATCTGCGTTACAAGCTCGATATTTTCGAGTCTGAAAGTTACGACTTGATCGCCGCGGACATACGGCGCCTTAAGACCGCGCTGAAGCAGCGCGACCGGCAACAAATCGAAAGCCGCGCTGAAGCGTTGGATGCGAAACTGCACGAGCTGATACCGGTAACGTGGGAATCGCATTGGCGGGAAAATTGCGAAGTGATTCTAGTCGCGATCGTCGTCGCGGTTGGCATTCGTTCCTATTTTTTGCAGCCCTTTAAAATTCCGACTGGTTCGATGCAACCGACGCTTAATGGAATCATCGGCCACCCGATGACGGCCGAGCCGCCAAATATTTTTCAGCAGGTGGCGGAGTTTATTTTTCGCGGCCGCAATTACATTAACGTGGTTTCGGCCGAAGATGACGAGGTCCTGCAAGTTCAACGCCAGAAGTTTTTGTTTTTCTTCACCTGGTCGCGAATTATCTGCGAGCACCAAAAATTCCGCGTTTATTGCCCGCCCGAACAATTAAGTGCGGACTACAGGGTCGCGCCCGGAACTCGTTATCGTCGCGGCGAAGTCATTGCCCGCGGCGCGGTCGACACTGGCGATCAGGTTTTCGTGGATAAATTCAGTTATAACTTTGTGAAACCGCATCGCGGCGACGTGTTCGTCTTCCGGACGAAGAACATTCCGGAGATTGGCGATCAAACGCAGTTTTACATTAAACGTCTGGCCGGTTTGCCTGGCGACACGTTGCGGATCGAACCGCCGAAGTTGAATGTGAACGGCAAAGTCGCGGAAGGTTACGGTTTCGAACGAGTGATGAGCGCGAAAGACGGATATCGCGGTTATGGTCCGGGGCATTTGGCCATGTTCGATCCGACGAAGACCTTTCAAGTGCCGGAGCATAGCTATTACGCGATGGGCGACAATAGCTACAATAGTTACGACAGCCGCTGGTGGGGCCCGGTGCCAGAACGAAACCTGGTGGGACGCGGATTGTTTGTTTATTGGCCATTCTTCCCGCACTGGGGCTTGATTCGTTAGGCGAAAAGATGTTCACGGGTTTGTCCCGCGTTTACCCGCTGATCGGATTGTTGAGCGGTTACATTATTGTGCTGCTCTTTAATCCAGTCCGCGTTCCGTTGCGCGACGGTTTTCGCTGTTTGCTGCGTTACAAGCGCGTCTGGCTCACGTTTGTCCTGCTGGGGTTCGCCTATTTTGTTTTTCAATTCTCCACTTTTACGCCAATTCAAAGCACGGCGGATATCGATCTGACCCAACTCACTTCGCTGGCGAAGTGGCATTGGCCAACATTCATGGAAGTCTGGCAGGAAGCGCCGCTGCCTGCGCTCGAAGGCGTTGCCGGAATTTTCGACAACGCAACGACGACGTATCCGCTTTCGGCGATCGCGGCGGTGCTGATGCTGATCAACTGGCGCGGGTTGCACGGGGCAATGGTACGCGCGTTGCATAGGCGGTTTCGCTTTTGGGGTTACCTCGTCTACGTGATTCTGCTGCTGAGTGCGTGCGCGGCCTTAATCAAACCGATCGTCTATTGGGCGCTACCGCTTTGGGGCGGACTTCTTCCCGCGGCCGACCTCCTACAAATGTCGGCATCGATCGACGCAGTTGCTTTCATTTTTGAATATTTCTTGGGCGTCTACATTCAGGTTTATCTGATCGCGGTCTGTTTCGCCTGGATTCGTGGTTTAAGTTTTGAAGAAGGCGAACTTTTCCTCTTCGCGATGCGCCGATTTAGTTACGTCTTGGAATGGGCTGGCATCGTCGTGTTAGTGAGTACTCTGATCGTGCGGTTGCCCTTATTGCTCGCCTATTTCATGAATATCCCCGACGTGCTTGATTATCTCCCGATCGAGCGCGCTTTGATGTGCGGCTTAATTATTAGCTTTTGCGCGGTGCAAATCTCGCTCGCGCTTCACAATGAGACGTTGCGGGAAGCGATCCGCTCGCACCGCGATTTCATTCGAAATAATCTCAGCCGCGTTGGCTGGTTTCTTCTAATCGGCGCCATCCACTTCTTCTTTTTGACGCTGGTGGACGCAATTGTCCGCGGCGCGATTGCCGATCGCTTGATCGCGATGATCATCTGGAAATCGATCTTTGTTTTTGTTCGCGGCCTTGTTACCGGTTGGTTGCTCGCATCATGGGTCTGCTTGTTCCGACGCGGCGAGGTGGGTGACGTCTACCAACAGGCGTGGATTGAATATTGACCGAACGAAACGTTCGTGAATGCGGCTAAAATTACTCAAACGAGCAAGTCGAACCTCGCGCTCGCGTTTATTTCACTCGGACGCGAGCGCCGTCGCGATATCACAACGTTCTACGCGTTTTGTCGTGTGATCGATGACATTGCAGACGATGTCGATCTTGCCGCGGCGGAAAAGAAGCGCCGGTTGGCTGAATGGCGCAAATCGCTGCGCGCGCCACGGCCTAACGAATCTACATTTGCCGACGACATGCGCGAGCTGACGAAAAGGTATGCGATTACACCGGAAATGCTCGAGGAAGTTATCGCTGGCGTGGAAATGGACTTGAGCATTCGGCGCTACGAGACGTTTGATGAGTTACGCGTTTATTGCTATCGCGTCGCGAGCGCGGTCGGTTTGGTGAGCATCGAAATCTTTGGGTATCGCAACCCCGATTGCAAAGAATACGCGATTCAACTCGGACTGGCCTTGCAAATGACGAATATCATGCGCGATGTCGGAAAAGATCTTCGGGCTGACCGAATTTATCTGCCGCAGGAGGATCTGGCCCGTTTTGATTATTCGGAAACAGAGCTAAAAAATCGGCACTACAACGACCGCTTTGTCCAATTGATGCAGTTCGAAGCCGCTAGAGCGCGTCAGTTTTTTGGAAACGCGGCCGCAGTTTTGCCGGAAGAGGACCGCAAATCGATGGTCGCAGCCGAGATTATGGATTCGATCTATCGCGGTTTGTTGCGGCGAATGGAGCTGGACAAATTTCGCGTCTTTGAAAAAGAATACACCCTCAGTAAGTTGGAAAAGGTCGGCCGGATTGCAGCGCATCTGCTCAAGCTTTTTTGAATGAGCAGAAAGCGCCATCCGTCTGAGTCATCCAAAGCGTAACAATCAATATGAAAAGATATTTAACATTAGTGGCAGCATTAGTTGTAGGTTGTTTAGCCTTGAGCCCGTTTGCGAAGTCGTGGGCGCAGGACACCCGTAATGCGAAAGAGCCGAAAATCATTAGCAAAGAAGAAGCCGCCAAGAAGTACCCGCCGCCGAACGGAAAACCTTATCCGCCGGGAACGGATTTGGCGGTCCTTACCGGTGGCGCGAGCGGTGGAAGTACGTGGGGATACATTAAGAGTCCGTACTCCAGCAATGTTTACGACTGTCGCAAAGGCAAAGCCCACGTGGGAGACCTGATTCTGGACGAAAGCGTAAACAAAGTTTTCGTGCGGCCGCGGTGATCGAAGCATCTTTTCGCTTCTGCGATTCATTGGGCTAAACAACGAATCATCATTAATGAAGAGACTCCTTACAATTATGTGCGGCATTTTGCTCGGCGCGTTTGGACTTGCCTCATGTGATACGCCGACTGGCCAGGGAGCCGCAGCCGGCGCTGGAGCAGGCGCGATCATTGGCGGCCTTGCAGGCGGCGGTCCGCGGAGCGCTGCGGTTGGAGCGGCAATCGGTGCGGCAACTGGCGCCTTAATCGGGCATGCGATCCAGGAAGATCGCGCCCGCGAATATGGTCCGCCTCCGGCTGGAGGTTATCCGTATGCCAAGAGTACTGGCACGCCGGGAATGTATCGTAGTCCCTACACTGGACGTGTTTACGATTTGCGCGGCGTTCCGCCGGGCGGATTGACTCGGGACGTCGACACTGGTCAATTGTTTCGCCGGCCGTAGCCTAAAATCTCAACGCCACAAGCGCATTGATCTCGTTCGCGGGATCAACGCGTTTTCTTTTGCAGCGCGTCGACCAACTTTTTCACTTCGTCGGTCATCCTGAGCAATTCGGGCCATTGCCGATGATAATTTTCGCCGGGAAGTTTGCGCGTTGCGTCAAAGCCCATGTGCGAACCGATGTTTTGCTCGCTCGGCGCGTGATCGAGCGAGTCGCTGGGATTCTTGATGATGGTTGTGTCGCGTTCGGGATCGGTATTCGCGCACAAACGAAACAGCACTTCGCTCGTGCTGTGCACGTCGCAATCTTCATCCACGACCACGATGTATTTGCTGAACATCATCTGGCCCATTCCCCACAAACCATGCATCATCTTGAAGGCCTGATACGGATATTGCTTTCGAATGCTGACGAAGACGAGGTTGTGAAAAACGCCTTCCGCGGGCAGCGTCATGTCCACGAGCTCCGGGAAATTCATCTTGAACACCGGCAGAAGAATTCGAACGATCGCATCGCCGATATAAAAATCTTCCATCGGTGGAATTCCGACAATCGTCGTCGGATATACGGCCTCTTTGCGATGCGTGATCGCTGTTAAATGAAAAACCGGATAATTTTCGACTGCGGTGTAGTAACCGGTGTGATCGCCAAACGGTCCTTCTAGCTGCATCTCGCCTGGCTGCACGTAACCTTCGAGAACAAAATCGACATTCGCGGGAACTTCGAGATCGATCGTTTTACACTTCACCATCTCGATCGATTTTCGTCTCAGAAATCCTGCGAACAAAATTTCATCGAGGCCGTCTGGCAACGGCGCGGTCGCAGAAAATGATAAGGCCGGATCGCCGCCGAGCGTCACCGCGACCGGCATTCGCTCGTTGCGTTCATAATAAACTTTGCCGTGGCGCGCACCGACTTTGTGGATCTGCCAATGCATCGCGGTTGTTCGATTGTCGAAAACCTGCATCCGATAAACGCCGACATTTCGTGCGCCGGTCTCCGGATCTTGCGTGTGCACGTTCGGAAGAGTGATGAAACGCCCGCCGTCCTTCGGCCAGCATTTTAGAATCGGAAGATCGCGCAGTGAAAACGCGTTGCTGTTGTCGATCTTGTGGATGAATTCCTGACAAGGTGCGTTGCGAACAGTCTTCGGCCGCGCGTGGAGCAAATGAATTCCCTGCTTCAGTAACGCGAAACCTTCACGCAAATCGGTCGGCGGTCTTGCTTTGAGAATCAGCTGAATTTCCTGCGCGATTTCGTCGATGCTCTCACGGCCGAGCGCCATGGCGATGCGCTTGCGCGAACCCATCGTGTTGATCGCCACCGGAAATTTAGAAACGTTTCCGTCGACAAACGGCTGTTCAAAAAGCAATGCCTTTCCGCCACCCAGCGATTTCATTTCGCGGTCGGCCCACTCAGTAATGAGGAGGTTTGTGTCGACCTGATCG
>Ga0306917_10000359_pt1 | contig 18641 bp, 15 predicted proteins | sample tim00Cox00000000_FD_203313 | JGI IMG/M metagenome (GOLD analysis project Ga0306917, IMG submission 203313) | Lab enrichment of tropical soil microbial communities from Luquillo Experimental Forest, Puerto Rico - timezero.00C.oxic.00.000.000 (v2)... | ecosystem: Environmental > Terrestrial >... | reverse complement strand
ATTTGAGCTTGACCAATCAATAACCATCGAGTTATGGGAATTTATGCACATTACGCCGGAGCTCGTTTTCAGGACGCTCGCCGACCCGACCCGCCGGGGCATCTTCGAGCGTCTCGCAAGTGCGGGCGAGCAGACCGTGCGGGTTCTGACCGATCACGCCGGCGTCTCGCAGCCTGCCGTCTCCAAGCATCTTGCGATGTTGAAGCAGGCCGGCCTCGTGCATGACCGCCATGAGGGCCGCCAAACGCATTACAGCGCAAGGCCGGAGGGGTTGGCGCCGCTGGTCGACTGGATGGGCGCCTACGGCGCGTTCTGGCGCACGCGGTTCGACGCTCTCGAAGACTTGCTGAACAGGATGGACCAATGACCGACACACAAATTGTCACGCGAACCCTCGTGGTCGAGCGGATCATGCCGCACCCGCCGGAGCGGATCTGGCGGGCGCTGACGCAAAGCGCCCTGATCGGGGAATGGCTGATGCAGAACGATTTTCGGCCGGTCGTCGGCCATCGGTTCAATTTCCGCAGCCCTCCGGCGCCGCACTGGAATGGCGTGCTCGACTGCGAGGTGCTGGTCGTCGAACCCCACCGCCGGCTCGCCTATACATGGAATGCTTCCGGAGAGGAGGCGGCGACCGGGATCAAGACGACCGTCACCTGGACCTTGACGCCGACCAGCGGCGGCACGGTGGTCCGCATGGAGCAGGCGGGCTTTCGCGAGGGCACCGAGGACAGGTTTTATCAGGGCGCCAATTACGGCTGGCAAAAATATTTTGCCGCGTTGGAGAAGGTCGCGGCCGCGGTGTCATGAGCATGGCGGCCTCGCGTCATCTTCTGCTGCCTGTGACTTTGCGCTGGCTGCTCGGGTGCTGATTATTGCGATGCTCCGCGTCGGCCTCCTGCTCGCGCCGATGTCGAATGCCGATTCGCACGAAGCTGCGGAGGCCGGAGGCGAACGCGAAGCATCAGCGGCGATCGACCTTGCATTGGACCTTGAGGGTTTGTTGGGATATGCGACGATCTCCCGATGGCTCAAGGAGGTCGCATGCCGCGCCAGATCGATTACTATTTTTCGCTGTCGTCCCCGTGGGCCTATATCGGGCACAAGGTGTTTCGCGAGGTGGTCGCGACCTACAATCTCAAGGTCAACCACAAGCCTGTGATCCTGATCGACCTGTTCTCCGAGACCGGCGGCTTGCCTCTCGTCAGGCGTCATCCGGTGCGGCAGCGCTACCGCATGGTCGAGCTGCAACGCTGGCGCGACAAGCGCGGGCTGAATTTCCATCTGCAACCGAAATATTCGCCGCTGAATGCACGGCTCGCCGATGGCGTCGTGATCGCCGCGATCGAAGCCGGCTACGACCCCGATCGGTTCCTGCGGCGAGCATTTCCGGCTGTGTGGGAAGATCAGCTCAATCTCGCGGATCCCCAAACGGTCGCGGATCTCGCCGACGATGCCGGCTTTCCCGGCCGCGAGCTCGTCGACCGCTCGGGCTCGGATGCGATCAGCGCGGCCTATGAGCAGAACCGTCAGGACGCGATCGCAGCCGACGTATTCGGCTCGCCGGTTTACGTGCTCGACGGCGAGGTGTTTTGGGGACAGGATCGCATTGAACTGCTGGCCGATGCATTGAAATCGGGCCGCAAGCCCTATAGCTCTCAGGTCGGCGCGTGATCAGAGGATCATGCGCAAGCAGGCAGGGGGCTCTTTTGCGAGGCGGAGCAACACCATGAATGCTGCGATATCGCCCTCTGTCATGACCCTCGCGGTTGCCTTTACGCTCTCCGGCCTTGCGCCGGCGCTCGCGGAATCGATGGCGGACGCCGCGAACGGCCGCTACACGCTGCAGCCCTCCGGCGACGGCGTGATCCGGCTCGATACCCGCACCGGCACAGTCTCGAGCTGCAGCAATTCCGGCGCAGGTTGGGCCTGCTACGCGGTGCCCGACGAGCGCAAGGCGATGGACGAAGAGATCGGCCGTCTGCAGGTGGAGAACGAAACTCTGAGGGCGCAACTCGCCTCCCGCGAGCCGGCAGACACCGCCAAGATCGAAGAGGCATTGCCGAAATCGGACAAGCAGGTGTCTCCGAAAACGGCCGAGGGCGGTCGCAAGATCGAGATTCCGCTGCCGAGCGATCAGGACGTGGACCGTGTAATGTCGTTCCTGGAGCGCGCCTGGCGCAAGCTGATCGACATGGCCAACCGTGTGCAGAAGGACGTCTCGGGGAAGATCTAGGGATGGCTTCACTGCGGTGTCGCCCCCCGCGTTCGCCGGGACGATGTGTCTCGAGAGATGATGCGTGAACCACACACGATAGTATCCCGCGCTACGCTATCCGCCGTCGCCGCCGACACCATCGTGTCGTCAGTCGTGACCCTGCAGACGCCGGGCGTGGGCTTTGTCGACCTCACCGAGGAAGTCGCGAGATTTGTCGCCGATATAGAAGCGCGGGAGGGTACGCTCACGCTCTTCATCCGCCACACCTCGGCATCCCTGACCATTCAGGAGAATGCCGATCCGTCGGTGCTTGTCGATCTGACGAGCGCGCTCGGGCGCCTGGCGCCGAACGACGCGGGCTGGATTCACGACACCGAGGGCCCCGATGACATGCCCGCCCATGTCAAGACGATGCTGACGGCGACATCGCTGCAGATCCCGGTGCTGGGCGGGAAGCTTGCGCTCGGTACCTGGCAGGCGGTCTATCTGATCGAACACCGCACGCACCCGCATCGCCGCGAAATCGTGCTGCAATTTGCCGGCAGCCGACGCTGAAAACAAAACCGGCCGCGGAGATCTCCGCGGCCGGTTCGCAGGCTTGTCGGGGCGGGCGGTGGCGCCCGCTGTCGCTGTCAGGTCTTGGTGATGTCGACGTCCTTGGTCTCCGGCAGGAACAGGAGACCGATAATGAGGCTCATCACCGCAACGCCGACCGGATACCACAGGCCGGAATAGATGTTTCCGGTCGCGGCAACGATTGCGAACACGGTCGCCGGCAGGAAGCCGCCGAACCAGCCATTGCCGATGTGATAGGGCAGCGACAGACCGCTGTAGCGGATACGGCTCGGGAACAACTCAACCAGCCAGGCTGCGATCGGCGCGTAGACCAGCGTGACATAGACCACAAGGAGCCAGAGCAGGAGCGTGGTCATGACAAAGTTGATCTCGTTCGGATCGGCCGAGGCTGGATAGCCGTGCGCCTTGATGGCCGCCGCCAAGGACTTGGCGAAATCGGCCGCGGTCGCGGTCAGCGTCTGTTCGCCGACCTTGACCTGCGCCGGCGTTCCCTTCGGCGCCTCCTGGTTCGTGTAGTTCACCGACAGATTGACCAGCGCGGATTTCGCGGTGTCGCAGCCCGTGGTGAACTTCTCGGTGCCCGTTGCCTTGAACTGGAACGAGCATTCGCTCGGGTCGGAGATAACGACCACCGGCGCCGCGTTGAGTGCGGCTTCGAGCTTCGGATTGGCGAAGTGGGTAATTCCCTTGAAGATCGGGAAATAGGTCACTGCCGCCAAAAGGAAGCCCGCCATGATGATCGGCTTGCGGCCGATCTTGTCGGAGAGCCAGCCGAAGATGATGAAGAAGGGCGTGCCAAGCGCCAGCGCAGTCACGATCAGGATCTGCGCGGTGGAACCGGGGACCTTGAGCGTCTGGGTCAGGAAGAACAGCGCATAGAACTGCCCGCCATACCAGACCACGGCCTCGCCCGCGGTCGCACCCAGGAGCGCGAGAATCGCGATCTTGGCGTTGGACCATTCGCCGAAGGCTTCGGACAGGGGCCGCTTGGACGTCTTGCCCTCTTCCTTCATGCGCTGGAAGATCGGCGATTCGTTCAAACTCAACCTGATCCAGATCGAGATCAGGAGCAGGACGCCCGACGCCAGGAACGGAATGCGCCAGCCCCAGTCGCCGAATTTGTCTTCGCCCATCCAGTTACGGATGCCGAGGATCAGAAGCAGCGCCATGAACAGACCGAGCGTCGCCGTGGTCTGGATCCAGGACGTGTAATAGCCACGCTTGTTCTGCGGGGCATGCTCGGCGACATAGATTGCAGCTCCGCCGTACTCGCCGCCGAGCGCAAGGCCCTGGACCAGGCGCAGCGCGATCAGCACGATCGGTGCCGCGAGGCCCCAGGTGTCGTAGCCCGGCAAGAGGCCGATGAAGAACGTGCCGACACCCATCAGGGTCATCGTGATCAGAAAGGTGTATTTGCGTCCGATCATGTCGCCGAGGCGACCGAAGATCAGCGCGCCGAACGGCCGGACCGCGAAACCCGCAGCAAAGGCGAGCAGCGCGAAAATAAAGCCAACCGCCGGAGGCACGTTGGAGAAGAAGTACTTTGCCAGAAACGCGCCGAGCGTGCCGTAGATATAGAAGTCGTACCACTCGAACACGGTACCGAGCGAAGAAGCGAAAATGACCTTTCGCTCCTCAGCCGTCATTCCTCCTGTGCGGACATTGCCGCCCGCTGTCGCAGTGATCGTCATTATTCGCTCCCCGACAATAATTGATGCTGGGCCTGCCCCCTAAACGCGCGAAAACTGGCCGCATTTATCCAGGGGCCTTGGCAGCACGGTAACATTGCGGTGAAAGCCGCCCCAATACGACTTTTGGCCCTTTACAACGCCAAATGGTGCACGCGGACCCGTCGGGATCAGGCGGCTGCCATTCCACCCATCTTTTGCGGCGCACAAAGCGGCAAATTAGCGCGACGCTATCCTACTGCATTGCGCGCTTGCATGCGAAATGCCAACTATTGTCGAAGAGGAAAATTCTCCGAACCGCCCTTTAGGGGACGTTGCGGTGTCATCGCGACCGATGCAAAAGACATAAATGCCTGCTGCCAATTCGCACCTTGTGATTGCCGACGATCATCCGCTGTTCCGTGACGCGTTGCGACAGGCGGTTGGAAGTGTCGTGGCCTCGGCCAAGATCGACGAGGCTGGATCTTTTGAGGATCTGACCACGCTCCTGGAAGAGGATTCCGACGTCGATCTGATCCTTCTCGATCTGACCATGCCGGGCATTTCGGGCTTCTCCGGCCTGATTTACCTGCGTGCGCAATATCCGGCGATCCCGGTGGTGATCGTGTCGGCCAGCGACGACGGCGTCACCATTCGCCGCTCGCTGGATTTCGGCGCGTCCGGATTCATTCCGAAACGTTTCGGGGTCGAGACCTTGCGCGACGCGATCGTCAAGGTGATGGATGGCGACATCTGGGTGCCGCCGGATACGGATCTGTCGTCGGCCGTCGACCCCGACATGACGCGGTTGCGCGACCGGCTGGTGACGCTGACCCCGCAGCAGGTGCGGGTTCTGATGATGCTGTCGGAGGGTCTGCTGAACAAGCAGATCGCCTATGAGCTTGGTGTCTCGGAAGCCACCATCAAGGCCCATGTGTCGGCGATCCTGCAGAAGCTCGGCGTCGAGAGCCGCACGCAGGCGGTGATCGCGGCGGCAAAGATCGCCGGTTCCCAATGGCGCCAGGCTACGCCGTCGGAGCCGTAGCGACTACTCCGCCGCCACCATCTGCTGGATGCGCCACTGGCCGAGCAGGGCGCGCAGCGAGGCCGGCTTGAGCGGCTTGTTCAGCACCGCAATGTTTTCTTCCCGCGCTGCGGCGCGGACATGCGGGCTGCGGTCGGCGGTGATAAGGATCGCGGGAATGTTTTCGCCGAAGCGGCGGCGAATATCCCGGATCGCGGCGACGCCGTTGCCGCGATCCAGATGATAGTCGACGAGGAGCCCCGTCACCCGTCCGCCGGCGGCCTCGATCGCCTCCGTCGCTGCATCGGGATCGGCGACGGCGATCACCTCTGCATCCCAGGCGGTCAACAGCGTTTTCATGCCGTCCAGGATCGCGGGATCATTCTCGATGCAAACGATCCGCGCACCCGAGATCGGCGTGCGCGACAGTGGGGTGGCGCTGGTCACCGCCGCGGTATAGTTGATGCCCTTCGCCGTCGGCACCGTCACAGAAAACATCGAGCCGCCGCCGGGATTGGAGTCGAGCGCGATGCCGTGATGGAGCACGCGCGCCAGTCGCTCCACGATCGAGAGGCCAAGCCCGAGGCCGCGCGCGATCCGCGCGCCCTGCTCGAGTCGATGGAATTCCTTGAATATCTCGCCGCGTTTCAGGACGGGAATGCCGACCCCCGTATCGTAGACGCAAACCTGCAGCGACTGGCCGTGACGCCGGCAGCCGACCAGCACACGGCCCTGCGGGGTGTATTTGATCGCGTTGGAGATCAGGTTCTGCAGCAGCCGCCGAAGCAGCAGGCGGTCGGATTCGACCGGCAGCGAGCACGGCACGAAGGTGAGCGTCAGTCCCTTGGCGCGCGCGATCGGCACAAATTCGATCTCCAGCGAGCGCATCAGATCGGCCATCTTGAAGCTCGTAATCGACGGCGTCATGGCACCCGCATCGAGCCGCGAAATGTCCAGAAGCGCGCTGATGATCTCCTCGATCGCTTCGAGTGAATCGTCGATGTTCTCGACGAGGCGCGAATCGTCGCCGCCGTTCTGCCGCTCGACCAGGCTCGTCACGTAGAGGCGCGCGGCGTTGAGCGGTTGAAGAATGTCGTGGCTTGCCGCGGCGAGGAACCGTGTCTTGGAAATGTTGGCGTCCTCCGCCGAGCTCTTCGCGAGCGCAAGTTCCGAATTGAGGCGGGTGAGCTCCTCGGTGCGGTCGCGCACGCGTTTCTCAAGCGTCGCATTGGCGCGCTCGAGCGCCTCGGCCGCCTCGAAGGAAGGCGTTACGTCGGTGAAGGTGATCACCAGGCCGCCGTCCGGCATCCGGTTGGAGCGCACCTCGATCACCATGTGACGATCAGGCAGCCGCTCCAGATAGGGTTCGCCCTCGGTGGTATAGGCAGCCAGCCGCCGCTCCATCGATGCCGCCTCGCCGGCGGCGGACGGGGTGTTGGTTCCCATGAATTCGAGGATTTCCTGCAAGGGGATGCCGATCTGCACCAGATGCGATGGCAACTGAAGCAACTCGCCGAACTGCCGGTTCGAGCAGATCAACTGCAGATCGACGTCGAACACCGCAATTCCCTGGCGGACATGATTTAGCGCGGTCTGCAGGATTTCACGGTTGAAATGCAGTGCGGCGTGGGAGTCGTCGAGCAGCTTCAAGGCGGCCTTCGCGGAGACCGTGCGCTTGCGCAGCAGCAGCGACATCACGAGCCGGGAGGAGGCCGCCCCGATCGAGGAGGCGATCAGATGCTCGGCATGCTGCAGCAGTTCGAAATCGGCAGGTGCGGCGGGATCGAGCGTGGTGTGATGGGTGTTGGCGAAGGCCTCGAAGGAAAGCTGCGCCCGTTCGGGACCGAGATATTGCGCGACCGTGCTCTGAATGTCCTGCACGGTGATGGTGGTACGCCAGCGGCGGAACGTCGGCGTCGTCGGCGCCAGCGCATCCGGCACGAACAGGTCGGCCTGCAGCCGCTCGATCGAGGACGGCTGGTGCGCCAGCGACAATACGACGTAGGTCAGGAGATTGAGTCCGAGCGACCATAGCACGCCGTGCAGCAGCGGCGGCAAATCCGCGCCGAACAGTGCCTGCGGCCGCAGCGCCTCGATGCCGAAGGGGCCGTGCTGCAGGAACAGCAGGCCGGCGGTCGAGGTGTCGAGGAAGGAGGGGACGAACAGGGTGTAGGTCCACACCGCAAATCCGACCAGCATGCCGCCGATGGCGCCGCGTGCGGTGGCGCGCCGCCACAACAATCCGCCGAAGAAGACCGGCGCAAGCTGCGCGATCGCGGCAAAGGACAACAGCCCGATCGCGGCAAGCTGCGTATTGCCGAGTGCGCGATAGTAGAAATAGGCCATCACCATGATGGCGAAGATCGACACCCGCCGCACCTTCAGGAGGAAGTCGCCGAAGTCCTTGCCATGCGTGCGCGATTCGGGTGCGCGCTGCAGCACCAGCGGCACGACGATATCGTTCGAGACCATGATCGACAGCGCCACGCATTCGACGATCACCATCGCCGTCGCCGCCGACAGCCCGCCGACGAACACGCCGATCGACAACAGTTCCGCATGTCCCTCGATCGGCAGCGCCAGCACGTACATGTCGCTGTTGACCGCCCCGAACGGGAAGGTGATGAGGCCGGCGAGCGCGATCGGAATCACGAACAGGTTGATGGCGACCAGATACAGCGGGAACAGCCAGCGTGCGCGGCTGACCTCGGCATCGGTTGAGTTCTCGACCACGCTGACGTGGAACTGCCGCGGCAGCAGCATGATCGCGCAGAACGACAGCGCCGTCATGCAGAGGAAATTGCCGATCGAGGGCACATACTCGATCGCGCGCACGGCCTCGGGCGTCTTCATCGCGCGCTGGATCAATTCCTGCGGCTCGAACATCCAGAACGTGACGAAGGCGCCCGCAGCGAGGAAAGCCACGAGCTTCACGATGGATTCGGTTGCCACCGCGAGCATCAGGCCGTGCTGATGTTCCGTCGCATCGGTCTGGCGCGTGCCGAACAGCACCGCAAAGATGGCCATGGTCAGCGTCACCATCAGAGCGATGTCGCCGAGGAGCGGGATTTTGGAGATCGCCTGGTCCTCGCTCAGGATGGTTTCGAGCGAGGAGGCCACGGCCTTGAGCTGCAGTGCGATATAGGGAACCGATCCGATGATGGCGATCATCGCCACGGTCGCCGCGACCGCCTGGCTCTTGCCGTAACGCGCGCCGATGAAGTCGGCGATCGAGGTGATGTTCTGGCCCTTGGCGAGCCGGATGACCCGGCGCAGCAGCGGCGTGCAGAGCCCGATCAGCACGACCGGGCCGAGATAGATCGCGAGAAAATCGACGCTGGTACGGGTGGCGAAGCCGACCGAGCCGAAGAACGTCCAGGAGGTACAGTAGATTGCAAGCGATAGCGGATAGATCCACGTGCTGGCGCGGCCGCGCTGCGCCGGCGACAGGCGGTCCCCATAGCTCGCCACGAAGAACAGGAAGGAGATGTAGCCGAAGGCGGCTGCAATCACGCTCCAGTCGTGCAGCATCGCTGCTTGCTCCCTGTGCCCGCCCGTTCGGTGAATCTAACGCGTCATGCCGCGATGCGACAGCAATTTCCTTGAAATAATTCAGGAATTGCGATCGTCGTTAAATCTGACGCGGCGCGGAATATGTCTCCGGCGGGCCCCGGGAACGGGGATCGCGCGATGCAACAAGGCCTAAGCCGGCGGGATCATTCGGCTGCCAGCGACTGCTCCTTGAGCGGCAGTGAAAGCCGCTCCCAGACCTGCAGCAGCGCTTCGGCGAGGTGGTCGATCAATCCGTCGTCGTGATAGGGCGAGGGCGTAATGCGCAGCCGCTCGGTGCCCTTGGCGACCGTCGGATAGTTAATCGGCTGGATGTAAATGCCGTGCTCTTCCAGCAGCATGTCGGAGGCGCGCTTGCAATTCTCGGGGTCGCCGACGAACAGCGGCACGATGTGGGTGTCGCTCGACATTACGGGAAGGCCGGCTGCGCTCAGGATCGCTTTCACGCGCGCGGCGCGATCCTGGTGGCGCTCGCGCTCCCAGTTCGAGGCCTTCAGGTGGCGGATCGCAGCGGTCGCAGCCGAGCAGATCGGCGGCGGCAGTGCGGTGGTGAAAATAAAGCCCGGCGCATAGGATCGCACGGCGTCGATAATTTCGGTCTTGGCCGCGATATAGCCGCCGAGGCAGCCGAACGCTTTCGCGAGCGTGCCCTCGAGGACGTCGATGCGATGCATGACGCCGTCGCGCTCGGCGATGCCGCCGCCGCGCGGGCCGTACATGCCGACCGCGTGCACCTCGTCGACATAGGTCATCGCGCCATAGCGCTCGGCGAGATCGCAGATGCGCGCGAGCGGCGCGATGTCGCCGTCCATCGAATAGAGGCTCTCGCAGACGATCAGCTTCGGCCGGTCGGGGCCGGCGGCGCGGAGCAGTTCCTCCAGGTGCGCCATGTCGCTGTGCCGGAAGATTTGCCGCTCGCGGCCGGCCTGCCGCACGCCTTCGATCATCGAATTGTGGTTGAGCGCGTCCGACAGGATCAGGCAGTTTGGAATGAGCTTTGCGATAGTGGCAATGCCGGTCTGGTTCGAGACATAGCCCGAGGTGAACAACAGCGCCGCTTCCTTGCCGTGCAGATCGGCGAGTTCCGCCTCGAGCTGTACCAGCGGGTGGTTGGTGCCGGCGATGTTGCGGGTGCCGCCGGCGCCGGTGCCGACGCGGGTAGCGGTCTCGACCATGGCGCCGACCACCTTCGGATGCTGGCCCATGCCGAGATAATCGTTGGAGCACCAGATCACGACGTTGCGCGGACCCTTCGGCGAATGCCACACCGCATGCGGAAACCGCCCGGCGATGCGTTCGAGATCGGCGAACACGCGATAGCGCCGCTCGTCGTGGAGCTGGCCGAGGGCGGCATTGAAAAATTCGCTATAGTCCATCGAAAACCTGGAGTGGGGCTGGAGCAGAATGGGGTCGGGGCCTTTTTAGAGCGTTTCCAGCTTTGCTGTCGAGCCGGAATCGGGCGCGGAATCGCGCACCTGTCGATCCAGCATTGCTCAAAACGCGGATCGCGACTTGATCAGGATCAATAGGTGGTGAACAGAAGTTTCAGGTGGTCCTGAAACGGAGCACGCCGTCGGTTTCCTGGACGGTCAGGCGGCCCTCGACCAGCATGTAATTAACATGAGCGATCAGCTCGCCGGCCGCAAAGCCCATCTGGTGGGCGTCAAGCGCATGCTTGTGGAACACGACCGGCACCAGCTCCTTCGAAGTCTGCGGAACATCCCGGCAGGCGTCGGCGATCAGCCGGCAGCGTTCCTCGTGATGATCGGCGAGCTGTTTGATGCGCGTCTTCAACCCGTAGAACGGCACGCCATGTCCCGGCAGCACCAGCACGTCGTAGGGCAATGTGGTGGTGAGGCTTGCGAGCGAAGCCAGATATTCGCCGAGCGAGTTCTGGTCGGGCTCGACCGCCCAGACGCTGACATTGGGCGAAATCTTGCTCAGGACCTGGTCGGCGGAGAGGAACAATTTGTCGGCCGCGCAATACAGCATCACCTGGTCGAGCGCGTGGCCGCCGCCGGTGATGACCTTGAAGCGGCGCGTGCCGATGGTGATTTCGTCGCCATGCGAGATGCGGCGATAGCCGGGCGGCAGGATCGAAACGCGCTTCAGGTAGTCCTGACCGCGGCCCAATAGCTTGTCGGTCAGGCTTTCGTCCATGCCGTGACGGCGGAAGAACAGGCGCTGCGCGTTGCGCCGCTCTTCGGTGCCGCGGTTCTGGTGATAGACTGATTGCAGATATTCCACCTGCGACATCACGAGCGGACAGCCGAAGCGTTCGACGATCCATCCTGCGAGCCCGACATGATCGGGATGCGAATGGGTGACGATCAACCGCGTGATCCTGATGTCCTTGAGCGGACCCTCGATCAGCGAGGTCCAGGCCGCGATCGTCTCTTCGTTGCCGAAACCGGAATCGACCGCGGTCCAGCCGTCGCTGTCCTTGAGCAGATAGATGTTCACATGATTGAGCCGGAACGGCAGCTTCAGCCGCACCCAGAGCACGCCCGGCATCAACTCGACGACCTGATCGGGCCCCGGGTGATTTTCGTAGGGATAACGCAGTGCCTCGGCCGAGGACTGAATCTTGTCGCTCTTCGAATGCATGCAATTGGCTTAGCTGCACCGGAGGCGCAGCGCCAGCTTAAAAAACGGCGTGCCGGTCGTCGTTCCGGGGCTGGCGCTCACATGAAGCCGGGGTTGCGCGGCAGGTAACGGCTGAAATCGCCGAATTCGCGAGCGGACATGAGTACCATCGGAAACGTGATGCGCATGCCGTGCGCCGTCGCGGCATCCAGCGCCGCATGGTTGATGCCGGGGAGAAAGGCGGAAACCTCCGAAGTCCCGGTTTCCGCCGCGAGCTTGAATGCCGTCGCGAAAGCCGCATTCATCAGGCCGGGCTCCGCTACCGCCAGCGGACCGATGTGGCCGCCGGAATCGATGTAGGCATAACCGACGCAATCGGTTCCGGCGTAGAGAAAGACGCCTGTGATGCCGGCATTTCCCGACAGGAATCCATGATGCTTGTCCCGTGCAAACCCGAGCGCGTTCAGGTCGAACTCCGCAAGCCTTGCCCGATCCCGATCGGTGTTTCCGATCTCGGCATGATCCAGGATCTCGGCGCTGCGTTGGCGGCTTGACCGCGCCTCGGCCTTGAAGAAGTAGACCGGAAGCCGGGGGTAGAGGCCGCGCCGGATGTAGAGTCCCTGCGAAACGGTGTTGAACGTGAAAGTGATGAGCGCCTTGTTGTCGGCGTCGGCCTTGGCGGCGTGCTCAAAGGTTCGTTTCAAAAGCGTATCGCCGATCCCGCGACCTTGATGGTCGGGAGAGACGAACAATTCTGCGAGGAACCAGAAGTTGCCGCTGATCCAGCTAAACGCAGAGCCCGCTAATTCGCCGTCGGCCTCGGCGACCCACAGGCCATCCGGATCGTCGTTCAGGGAGAATTGTTGAAAGTCCGCCGGTCGCAGGCTCGCCATCGCGCCAAAGCCGTGGCGGACGGTGAGATCGTTGATGCTGCGCACGACGAGCTCTTCCGCCGCCTGCAGTTCCTCGGCGCGCGCGGGCCGGACGATGATTTGCATGGCGGGAGCTTATCGTCAAAGCCCGCCGAAACAAGTTGCCGCGCTTTGTCCTGCCCTCGATGCGGCTGCGTCAAACCGGCGCGCTTGTCGCGGTCCGGTCTCAGGCAGCGCGGATGTTGTTCAGGAATGCGTCGATTTCGGACCGCAGCCCATCGGCCTCGCGGCGGAGCGCGGCGGATGCCTTCAAGACCTCGTTCGCCGCAACGCCTGCATCTGCCGAAGCGGTCGAGACGCCGACGATGTTGGATGACACCTGGCTGGTGCCGCCTGCAGCGTGCTGGATGTTGCGGGCGATCTCGCGCGTCGCCGCGCCCTGCTCTTCGACCGCCGCCGCGATCGCGGTCGTGACGTCGTTGATCTCGCCGATGGTCTGGCCGATATTTCTGATGGCGTTGACGGCGGAGGTCGTCACGGCCTGCATGTTGGCGATCTGCAAGCGAATCTCCTCGGTCGCCTTTGCGGTCTGGTTCGCCAGGCTCTTCACTTCGGAGGCGACCACGGCAAAGCCGCGTCCGGCTTCGCCGGCGCGCGCCGCTTCGATGGTGGCATTCAGCGCGAGCAGGTTGGTTTGCGACGCGATCACCTGGATGAGGTCGACCACGACCGAGATGCGACTCGCATTGTCGGCGAGCCCCTGCATGGTGGCGTCGGTCGCGCTGGCTTCGGCGACGGCCTTGCGCGCGATTTCGGACGAACTCACAACCTGCCGGCCGATCTCGGTGATCGACGACGACAGTTCCTCGGTGCCCACGGAGACGGTCTGGACATTGGCCGAGGTCTCTTCAGCCGCGGAGACGACGGTGCTCACCAGCGCGTTCGACTGGTCGGCGGTGGTCGACATGCTCTGCGCCGTGCTCTGCATGGAATTGGCGGCGTCCTGCAGATTGTCGAGCGCGCAGCGTACGGTCGCCTCGAATTCGGCGATCCGCGCTTCGATGCGCGAGGTGCGTTCGATCTTGGCGGCGCGGTCCCTGTCCTGCTCGGCCGAGAGGGCGCGCGCCTCGATCATGCTCTCGCGGAAGACCTGCAGCGCGTTCGCCATCGACGCGACCTCGTCCTTTTGGTGGCTCTGATAGATCTCGGATTCGAGGTCGCCGTCGGACAAAAGCTGCATCGAGCGTTGCAGGCTGCCGATCCGCCGCAGGATGTTGCCGCCGACATAGCGCCAGACGAACAGCACCGAACCGATCAGGGTCGCCGCTCCCATCACCAGCATGATCGTGGTCGCGAACGAAATCTGCTGGCGCGTCATGAAGGTCGATGCCGCGGTTCCCTTCTGCACGTCGTCGACGAGCTGCTGCACGCTGACGTCGAGACCGACGTTGAGCTTGCGGGTCTCTTCCAGCACGGTCTGGCCGTAATCCTCGGCATCGAGCTCCTTCTGGCGCAGCGAGAATACGCCGCCCTTACCCTCGCCGAGCGCGAGCAGTTTTGCCGCGGCCTCCCGCAGGGCGTTGGTCCCGCGGTTACTCGGCAGCAGATCGAGGTTGCTCCTCACGCGCCCCTGCGCCGACTTGTACTCCCTTGCAATGTCGTCGAGCTTGTCGCTCGAACCCGCCGACAGCGCCGCGATCAGATCGGCCGCGGCGAGATTTCCGCTCGCGACCACATTGCCGAGCTGGTCGACGGTTTGAGCTGCCTCGATAGCGTCAGCGGCGGAGAGACTGGCCGAGCCGAGAATGGCGGTGATCCGGGTCTGGGCGTCCAGCATCGCAGGACTTGCGGCGGCGACTAAAGCTGCCTGCGCGCTGCGCAGCGCGTCATATTGGTTGTCGTGCTGGGCGGCGAGCGTCACTCGTTCGCGGGCGGCCGAGATCAGGCTCTGCGCCGCTTCCTGGATGTTCTTGATGGTTTCGCTGAGCGCGGAGATGACCCGCTTGTCGACGCCGAGTTCGATGATCTCGCCAAGCTTCTCCTGGGTGACCTCCTGGATTTCCTTCATCTTCTTGATGCGTTGGTTCAGCGCATCCTCGTTTTGCGAGGCGAGCACCGCAGGACCCTGGGCCGCCAGCGTCGCGGCTTGCGTCGACAATTGCAGGCTTGCGGCAAGGCGGGGAATGTCCTGGCCGGACAGGTCGACCATGGTGTCCCCGAGGTGGCGCAGCACGAAGCCGGCGCCGGCCGAGATGACGATCGCCATGCCGGCGATCGCGGCAAAGGCGGCAAACAGGCTGCCCCTCACGCCCCAACCCCGCCGCAAGAAGCCAGGGATTTTGCCGTGACCCCACCGAACCGCCATGCTTCCGCCCCCGCGACCCGAAGATGAATTGCGGGCGGAAGTATCGCGGTACGCGGTTAACAAAATCGGGAAAGTCTTACCGGTTCGTTCGATTTTAAACACAAAAAGCCGAAGGGCCGGCATTCCGCCGGCCCTTCGGACTTGAACCGGAAAGCGGGATCAATAGCGGCCAACGAGCGGGCCGCCCCAGTTGATCCGGTAATTTACGCCGGCCCTGAAGACGTTGTCGTTGGTCGTGAAGTTGCCGGTCGCAAAGAGCGCGGCGGGCGCCACGAAATGCGTGTCGCCGAAATTGTAATATTGATATTCCGCCTTGACCGACCAGTTCGGCGCGAACACGTATTCGACGCCGGCGCCGATGGTGTAGCCGTTCGTATGATCGCCCGCGGTCGCGAACGCGACCGGAATGCCGCCGAGCGTCACGCTCTCGTTGTTGTCGGAATAGGCGTAACCGCCTTTCGCATAGACCATCCCGGGGCCCCAGGTGTAGCCGACGCGGCCGGTCAGCGAGCCCAGCCCGCGCTGGTTGTTGTTGTAGATGAATCCGCCGGGGAAGACCGCGGCGACGCCGCCGGACAGCCAGCTATACTGGCCCTCGACGCCGACCACCCAGTTGGGGTTGAACTGCCAGTCGTAACCGGCCTGCAAGCCGCCGAGGACGCGGCCGTTGGAATTGTTGCCGATGGCAAGGCCAGAGAAATTGTTGTCGCTGGAGAACGCGCCGCCGACGTGAGCGCCGATATAGAAGCCGGTCCAGTTGTAGACCGGCGCGACATAGGCGGGTGTCCTGTTGTAATAGGGCCGCGGGCCCAGATCAGCGGCGCGAGCAGGCAGCGCGCCGAGGACGGCGATCGCGACCGTGATGAGCAGAATCTTTTTCATTGTTTCACTCCAACACATGACCTGATCGACGCCGCGGGCGGGCGCCGTCCATGCACAGAGCAGTTAGAGCGTATTTGAAAAAAATGCTGTCACTGGCCGACCACAACGGGTTGCAATCCAATGCATTGGAAAGCAAACGTTTTCTTGTGCTTAACGCGATCCTAATCAAGGCTGAAGAAAGCGTTAAATTCGTCTGTCCCCATGCCGCTTTGGCACGCTTGCGTTAAGGCCCGTTAAGCACGCCGATCGCAGCAACCCCCGGTCTCGTATCGCAGCGCGTCGGCGCCTCTTCGCCCTTGGCCGCGCAGAAGCGCGACGCGACTCTGCCGCCGAAATAGAGCGTGCCTGTGTAGAGGCCACCCAACACCACACCGTCGAACACATAGGGCAGATCGGATTGCTTGAGCAGCATGTGCGATCCGTCGCGGCTCCAGCGCCCCGACAGCGTCGGCTGGATCGGCGTGCCCTTCGCCGCATCGCGCCCGTCCTCGCGATAGCTTCCGTCGGGCTTGAAGCGCCAGGTGTAGACATGGTCTGGAAAGGCGTCGGGAATGATCGCGGTCCAGACCGCCTCCGGCGCGTCTGCCTCGGTTCGCGCGAGGCACGACGCAGCCGGCGCCGTCAGCAGCAGCGCGCACCACGTCGCAATCGAGAAAAGCCTGCGCATCATCGCGTCGCTCCCGCGAAAGACCTTGCAGCTCTCCTCTATCACAGCGACGCGAGGCTGCAGCCGCTATGACAGGGATCGGCGACAAGGAGGCAGATTGAGAGACGCCGATCCGGACGCCCGCAGGTGCGATACCGGCGAGGCACAAAACCAGTGGCCTGGTTTGGCCCGCAGGCACTTTTCCTTTGCCCGTTGCCGAAAGGTCACAGTTAAGCGGGGGCCCGCGTGGTAGGATGGTCTTGTATTCGTCGTCAGCAGCGCGGCGGCCCCACTCATGCACGGGTGGCGTATCTAAAGAGGGACACCATGAAATTTAAGACATTAGTCGCGAGCGTAGCGTTTTCTGTGCTTGGTACGGCGGTCGCCGGAGCCGCAGATATGCCGATGAAGGCCCCGCCGCCACCGCCGCCGCTGCCTGTGTTCAGTTGGACCGGATTCTACGTCGGCGGCAACATTGGCGGTGCCTGGTCCCGCAACACCTGGACAGACACGATCCTGCTGACGAACTTCAACAACGGCGGCAACAACGGCGCGTTCATTGGCGGCGGACAGGTCGGCGTCAATTACCAGGTCAACAACTTCGTCATCGGCGGCGAGTGGGACTTCGACTGGGCCGGCAACCACAACAACGGCAACGGGGTCATCACTCCGGCCGGAACCATTGTGGTCACCAACAACAATCGCTGGATCACGACACTGGCTGCCCGCTTCGGCGTCGCCGTCGATCACTGGCTGTTCTACGGCAAGGCCGGCGGTGGCTGGGTCGGCAACAACGGCCTGACAATCACCAACCTCAACACGGGCGTGTCGCTCACCTGCGGCAGCTTCAGCACACTCACCAACTGCGGCAACAATACCGGCGGCTGGCTGCTCGGCGCGGGCTTCGAATACGCCTTCACGAACAATTGGACGGTGAAGTTGGAATACGACTATCTCGGGTTGGGCAACCGGACCTTCGTCGTACCGGCCACGGCCCTGATCCTTCCCGGCGATACGTTCACCTCCGGCAACCGCAATGTCCAGATGGTGAAAGTCGGGTTCAACTACCTGTTCAACTGGGGCGCACCTGGCAGATACTAATTGCTGAGTTAAGGACTTCAGCACGATCACAAGGGCTCCGGTTCTCGCACCGGGGCCCTTGCGCGTTTCTGTAGCGATTTACGTACGCGGATCTGTCTAGGACGTACGTGGATTCGCCCGCGCGAGTTTTTAATTCGGCGTAATGCTATCGCGCAAGCTCGCCCACTTCGATTGAGCCGACTGCCAGTGGAGCGAAAATCGAGATGGCTGGTGCTGCCGGACAGGATTGAACTGTCGACCTCTCCCTTACCAAGGGAGTGCTCTACCACTGAGCTACGGCAGCATGCATGCGTAAGAGAGAATCGGCTTCAAATAGCCGCCACAGGCGGCGGTTCTTGCCACAAGGACCCCTCACGCGCAAGCACGGGAGAGCCGCCAAATCGGCCCCGGAAGCGGGTTTTCGCCACCGGCTTCTGCCACAAAACGGGCAGTCGCTATCGATCCGGTTCCCGATTTTCTCCGTCCCGGTAACGCCTTGGCCGATCTTTGATCCCGTCGACGGCGGCGGGGCGTCGGGTTATGACTGCTGTCGCCAGCATGAGTTCTCTGTGATGACGGATCGGTCGGGCAAAAGCGAAGGCCGGAACAAGGCGTTGCGGCAGGATCGGTTGAAACGCGCGCTGCGCGAAAACCTCAAGCGTCGGAAATCACAGGCACGCGAACGCGGTAATGTGACAAGCGCGCCCTCGAATGACCACGAAACCTCCCCACATGGGGAGGTTGGCAAGCGCGAAGACTGACTGTTATCGCAGCCGGTCTCACGGCTTGTTCGAGGGGATTGGCCATGGCGGATGATGCGTCGGAGACGGCAAGCGCGGCGGTGAGCCGCAGGGCGGCTGTTTTCCCGCGCCACGAGCAGACATTTCCGAATCTCGCGCCTGCGGAAATCGAGCGGATGCGCCGGTTCGGCGAGATCCGCAGCTACAAGCATGGCGAGCGGCTGTTCGAAGCCGGCAAGCGCGGGTCAGGGATGTTCGTCGTCTTGTCCGGCCGTGTCGCGATCACCCAGCGCGACGGGCTCGGCCACGTCACGCCCGTGATCGAACAGGAGCCGGGGCAATTTCTGGCCGAGGTCGGGCAGCTTTCCGGCCGCCCCGCGCTGGTCGACGGCCATGCCCAAGGCGACGTCGAGAC
>Ga0306917_10000357_pt1 | contig 18674 bp, 19 predicted proteins | sample tim00Cox00000000_FD_203313 | JGI IMG/M metagenome (GOLD analysis project Ga0306917, IMG submission 203313) | Lab enrichment of tropical soil microbial communities from Luquillo Experimental Forest, Puerto Rico - timezero.00C.oxic.00.000.000 (v2)... | ecosystem: Environmental > Terrestrial >... | reverse complement strand
TCGCGCGATACTCCAAGCCGCCGCTTCGGGTTGCAGCGTTGCGCCGCAACTCCCGCGAAATCGTTGAAGCTGTTCGTCCGAGCCGGCGCGCAACCTCCCGCATGGAGCAGCCCTGCACTCGAAGAAGAGCGATCTCCTCCCGCTCCGCGAATGAGAGATACCGGCCGGACAGCGGCTTCGCTGATGGCCGAAACACCGCTGGTGGCATGCCGCCTGCCTTTCGGAACAATCTCGTTCCTACAGCCTGCGACATACCAGCTTGGACCGCAGCATCCTCACTCGCCATACCTGCCGCAATCGCAGCCCAGAACCGCCGCTGCTTATCTCGTCCTGCCACCACCGGGCGACCTGGTGAGAACAATGGCGCCCGACCAGACCGATCCGAACGCCGCCTGCGCCCCTCCTTCAAAGTGTTGCGACGACCATTTGAGCCCAGGCCGGCTGGTGCGCCGCATGCCATCGCATCACGAGGGTCACGGTGTCGCCGGTGCTGACGATATTATAGCGTTTGATGTTTTTGGGGGCCTCCCAGTTCTGGACGGTGAACTGCGCGTTGCCGGTGCACAGCCGCGAATTGTCAACGGTCTTGCAATCGTTTGACCCGTTGAACCCCCAGCGGCTGATTTCCGCCGGGTCGAGCTCGCGGAACGGATTGTTCGTGTCACCAGTCGCGTCGCCCTCGGTGCCGAACCGCTCGAATGTGAACGCGCCGAAGGTCACGTTCGGGTCGAGCTGGCTCCATGTCGCCGCCGTTTTGATCTTTGCGGTGACGAGGTAATCGCCGTAACCGAGGTTGGCGGGCGACATGTCCGAGTCCGAGTTGAACATCAGCGCGACTTCGGCTGCGGCTGGCTTGTTCTGTTCGTCCGGTTTCTGCCCGACATCCTGCTTGCGGATAAACAGGTGCAGGCCCTCGCCATCGACAGACACGTTTTGCGAGCTCCAGATGTTATAGTTGTTCCAGTACCAGCTCGGGTTTTTGAATGGCGGCCCGCGAAAAGCGAAATTGGTCCACCACTTGTATTTCTTGAAATCGACCAGGCATTGCGACCCCTCGGGACACTTGCAGCCCGGCCTGTCCCTGTCACACGGGGTGACCAGGCCGGCCGGCGCCAATTGATCCAGCGGGCAATTCGGGCCGGCGGCCAGCGGCGCATTGGTTTTGCGCGGGCTCGAATCCGCGGTCTGCGCAGTCTCTCCGGGGATGAAGTCTCCGGGCCCGTCGAAGGAAAGAGTGACCGGCAGCATGCCGATCGCGCTGCCCTGGACGCGGCCTCTGAGGTTCACTCGGCAGGTGAATGCCTCGGCATCGGCGGGGAGCCGAACCTCTGCTGTCAGGCTGTGGATGCGCAACTCTAGCGTCGGGTCGTCGAGCTGTTGTCGTAACACGCCTTCGAAGAACACTTCGGTTGCCGCCCTGTCGGGCGCCGCTTCGAAATGCGGGATTCCCGCTGAGTCCTTACTGGTCTTGACCGTCCCGGTGATGCGCAGGGTCTCGAGATTCGGAGCGTGCTGGTCGCCGACGGACATCATGAAATGGCCGGTCTGCAGATCGGGATCGCGCGGGCCGGTATAAAACCGGCACGATCCCAGATCCTGGTAATCGATCTGGCTCGGGACCTTCTCGACAAAGTTGCCCGCCGCGAGATCGCTGGTCGCCGACGCATCGGGCAGGAACAGGAGAAATGCCAGAGCGCCGAGCAGAGCATGCTTACTGGACCAAAGCATTCCCGGTTCCTCCCCTTGCTCTCTGCTCGTCTACTACCGCGTGCGCATCGCTCGCGGGCGGCCCAATCTTTTGCCGATCGCAGCCGGTCTGGCAAGCACGTTTAGCGATCAGCGGCGCGTAGCCATCACCCGCGGCATCGGCCGGAACGCGCCGATTGCGGCCGCTCGCGTGACAAACGAGGCTCGGCCCACCTTAAGCCGACCGTGCCGGCAGCCGGTCACGGGTCACCAACCGCGCTCACCCCCGGCCTGCGCCGGGGCGGGCTTGACGGCGACGGGCGGGTTGCCGAAGGTGCGGCCCGCGATCGGGTGAGAAAGGAGATGCCGATGCTGCCGCTGGTTCTGTCGTCCGATTCTCACGTCTTTGAACCGCCCGATCTGTGGCAGACCCGCATCGATCGGGCGTTCCGCGATCGGGCGCCGCGGATCGAGCGGATCGGCGGCGGCGACCATGTCGTCGTCGAGGCGGATCAGATCCTCTCCGGGATCGGCCTCATCTCAAACGCCGGCGCGCGGTTCGAGGCGCCCGAGACGATCTCCCCCCAGGGGCGCTTCGAAGACGTGCATCGCGGCGGGTACGACCCCGCGCAGCATCTCAAGGACATGGCGCTCGATGGGGTGGCGGGCGAAGTCCTCTATCCTTCGCAGGGACTCTTTTACTTCAAGGTGGCGGACACGCTGCTGATGTCCGCGATCTTTCGCGCGTACAACGACTGGCTCGCCGAGTTCTGCCGCACCGATCCCGCCCGCCTCAAGGGCATCGCGATGATCAACCTCGACGACGTCGAGGACGGGATCCGGGAGCTGGAGCGCGCCGCCCGCCTGGGTCTCTCGGGCGCGATGATCACCGAGTATCCGGCCGAGGACCGCCGCTACGACCAACCCGAATACGAGAAGTTCTGGGCCGCTGCGGTCGCACTCGACATGCCCTTGAGCCTGCACACCGCGACGCGGCGCCAGGGCAAGATCCGCGGGGCCGGTCCCGGAACATTGCGCGATGCCAGCAGCCGCGCGACCAAGGCGTTCTATCCGGCATTGTCGATGTGCGACATGATCTTCTCCGGCGTCTTCGAGCGCCATCCGCGCCTGACATTGGCCATCGTCGAGTTCGAGCTGTCCTGGGCGCCCAATGTGCTCACCTCGATGGATTACACGTACCGCGAACGCCACGGCGAGGCCCTTTACCGTTTCAAGGACGGCTTGGTCCCGAGCGATTTCTTCCGCCGCAACGTCGTCTTGAGCTTCCAGGAGGACGCCATCGGCATTCGCCTGCGCGACGTCATCGGCGTCGACAACATGATGTGGGGCTCGGACTATCCGCACAGCGAGTCCACGTTCCCCCAATCGCGGCAGATCCTGGCGGAGATCCTGGAGGGCGTGCCGGCGGACGAGCAGGCCAAGATCGCCGGCGCCAACACCGCCCGCGTCTACCATTTCGATGTGGCGAGGCTGACCGCACCTGCTTGAAGAGCCGTCTTTGCCCTTGCCCACGATGCCCCAACTGGAAGATCATCGCCAAATCCGTCAGAACTGGGGATGTCAGATGACCTCTGTTTTGGCGGACGGAGATGCATGTGCCGCGGAGCGCCCGATCTACAGACCCCCATAGTGCCGTCCGATCGGCGCGGACGGCAGAGCCTAAGAACCTGTCTCAGATGCAAGTTGGATCCGGCTCTGACCTGTTGGGGCTGGCGCAAGCCCTCGGGAACCGCCGGTTTCGTCACTTGGTACAGGCCAAGACTCAGGTCATCAGCCGACAGCACGATCAGCAAAAGGGCGAAGATGGCTCGGACGAAGCTGCGATTTCGCAGCGGATCGAGGCAGCACGGACCAGCGGGCACAAACTGCCGGAGCAGACCCGAGCGCAAATGGAGAACGCGTTCGGCGCGGATTTCAGCAACGTCCGAATTCACGCCGACCCAGAGGCCGAAGCGCTCTCCAGAGATATCGGCGCTCGCGCTTTTGCCACCGGCCCGGACGTGTTCTTTGGCAGAAACGAGTACAACCTGGAGTCAGCGCCCGGCCGCGAGCTGCTCGCTCACGAGCTGACTCACACGGTACAGCAAGGAGCCAGCCCGCCGCTTCGTCGAAGCCGCTCGGGTGTGCTGAACCGTCCGGGTAACAGGCTCGGTACACCGTCGGCGGCGCGTGGCGTCCAGGCTGCGCCTGTGGTGACGGCCGTCAACGCTCCCGCCGAGATCGGCGTGGGCAACTCAATCACGGTCTCGGCGGTTCTGGCGGGAGCGGGCAGTGTGGTCTGGACACCCCCGCCCGCCGGGTTGGCCCTCACGCCGCTGGGCACGAAAAAGGCGAAGATTACTGCAACGCCAGGTGCCGTGGCCGCCGCCGGCACGACATTCAAGGCACAAGCGACACTCACCGGCGCCCCGGGTGACTCGGCGCAATCCAACAACATCCTGATTGTCGCCGTGACGGGGTTGACGTTTGCGGCTAATCCTGCGTTCGCGAACCAGCCTTTAGTTGGTGGTGGTGTCGCGATCTTCCCGCCAAACACGGCGGATCCAAACCGCAGCGGTTATGGAGGGAACACAGGAGTTGCGGCTGTAGTGACGGCTCCGGCCGGCCGACCGGCGACGCTCGCGCTGGCAGGAGGCGGCGCCGCCGCCGGAGCGACCGCGGCTGCGAGTGTAGTCACACCGGGTGCGGCAACCGGGTTTATCAACGTGAAGGCCAGCGACACCGCGACACAAACCTTCCTGGTAAAACAACTTACGGTCAATCCAGTACCAGTGAAGGTTTCAAAGCTGGCGAATGTGGGTGCTGCACCGGCTGGGACGTACGGCTTTCAGAGCAAGATCACGTTCCAACCCTCCGATGCCACAGGAAACCCGTTGAACCGGCCGGTTGGCGAGACGATCACGGTTCAACAGGACGACTTCGGACTCGGTTCGAACATCAACGCCCCTATAGGCCCAAACCCCGGGCCTGTCGGAGGCCTGAGCGCTCCCGCCAACGGGTGGACCGACCAGCTGTTCACCCCCGCCGCTCCGGGTGGGGGAACTCCGGTGGCCGGTGTCGTGCCCGGCCAGGATCCTTTGGACGCCAACAATTATATCGGCCCGGGGGTGGCCGCGAAGCTACCGCGCGTCTGGATCATAAGGCAGGGATTCCATCACCAGAGTTGGATGGGGGCGCAGAGCGACGAATTCGATCACGGGATTCATCGGCGCTCGCTGATCCTGGTGGGCGGCGCTCCGGTGTTCAAGACGGAACACATTTTTCCCAGTGCGAGCGCCGCACCGCCGCCAAACCCCTACGCGGGTCCGCCTCTGATTAACCTCTCCGCCGTAGCGGTTGCGCCGAACGGCGCCGCTGCTCTTGCCGCGGACGGCATTGCGACCGCCCAGGTTACGGTGGTCACCAACGTGCCCGGACGCAACGTGAACTGGCTGGTGGTGAACGGGCCAATCGCATTTACGGTTCCGAAGCTGGGTGCTGCGGTAGGTGTGGCGGCGCCAGCCACGGTGCTGGCCGGCATGGTTCCCGGCAAGTTCCCGATCAAGGTGCAGGATACAATCTTTCCCAACCGCCAGGCCAAGGGGTTCGTGACCGTTGTCCCTGTAACCATAAAGAACATTGCCGCGGCTCCGTCCCCGGTTCCGGCGGGAACGCTGGCGAGCGTGGTCAGCGTGAACGCCAACCCGGGAGGCCGCACGCTCGCTCCAACCGTGGACCCCGTTGCGGCCGCTGCCGGTGTGACGGCGGTCAATGTTCCCGTGGCAGCGGCCGCGGCGGCGGCGGCCGCACGGCAGATCACGGTGACCCGCCCCGCGGGATTCACAGGTTTCGTGACCGTAACCGCACGCGATTCTTTGCGCCGCGGCGTGTCCCAGTCGATCAAAGTCAAGTTTCTCTAGAGATATCGGATGGCCATCGAATCCTCGGCGGGTTGGGCTTACGGTGCCCTGAAGTTCAAGATCACCTGCCGGTTGCGCGACGACATGGTGCCTGCGGGCGGGCCGGTCGTGGGGGAGATCCGTTTCACCAACCAAAGCACCAGCCCGGGATCATTCGTAACGGCTTCGGAACTCGGCCGCCCCGCGTATCTGAAGTTCACGGGAGAGTTGGTGCAGCCGCACCTTACTTTCAGAGATCCGCTGGAAAAGGTGCTTGCTTCTCCGGAAGGACCGATCGCCACGATCGAAGTGCCTGCGGCAGAAACCCGCGAAGTTCGCGTGGTGGTGAATCAGTTTCTTTGCCTCGAAGATGCGCGGGCCGTGCTTTCACCCGGCACAAAGGCCTTGATGCGCATTGGATGGCGCCGGCAAATGGCCGAGATCGCGACAGCCGAACGGCGCATCGGCCACGAGTTCGTGGGCGGTTGGCTGGAGCTTGAGGTATTACGCGACGATGAGCTCCTTCGGACGTCTATTACAGCCCTGGCGGAAAGGCTCGAGAAGGACCGCAACGTAATTGCGGCAGACCCAGTCGGACGCAGGGAAGCAAGCTTGGCGTTGGCATCGCTGCGGGTACCGGAAGCAATCGAGGCTCTGCGGCGCCTGACCTCGCATCCGGACCTGGAGGTGCGCATGAGGGCGGAGCAAGCGCTTCTGACGGGGGATCGATGATCCCCGGCCCGGGCGACGGACTGAGGCAGCCATGGGTGAGCATCGCAGAAAGCTTGGTGCCCAGGGCTGACGCCTGCGCGAATTACGACAGTGCAAGACGCTCGCCCTGCGAATCGTGCCCTACCTCGCCCTGTTGCTCGTACCTGCCGCTAACCTCGTTCCGTGTCAGCACGCTTAGCGATCTCGATTATGCGGCATATCTGCTCAATTTCGAGCGGATCGAATTGGGTCTGAGCTCGGCAGGCGACTGGAGCGTGTTTTATCGCTATCCTTGCCGCTTTCTCGACCGACGGACATTTGCGTGCACAATTCACAACAGTCCCGAGCAGCCGCACATTTGCCGCAACTATAACCCCTACCAGTGCTGGTACAAGACAGCACTGACCAGGAGCTCGACAGCCGAGTATGTGCGGCTAGATCGCACGCGGTTGCGCTATCTGATGACGGGAATCGGCTTCGACACACGCGGACAGATATTGGAGTCGCCCGACTGGCAGGCGTTGCTCGAAGGAATAGACAATCTGTTTGACGGGTCGGAGGCGCCGGCCGAGCCAGAGCCGGTGCAGGCGTGCGCGCCGACAACCACCACGGACGGGTCGTTCTCATTTCGTCAGTTACAGAATCCTTGTAACGGTTGCGCGGCGTATTGCTGCCGGGTCTTACAATTTCCGATCGCACGGCCCGCCGAAATCAGCGCGCTCGATTATCTCACGTTCTGCGCCGGTTTTCCCGGGATCCGTATCGGGATCTCCGATGCGCATTGGCTCATCCTGGTAGAGACACGCTGTCGACACCTGGAGCAGAACCGGTGTTCGGTCTTCGGCCAAAGCGAGCGGCCGCTGGTATGCAGATATTTTGACGAATGGCGCTGTTCATACAAGGCGCTCTATGAACGGCCGCAGTCCTCCGGTTGGATGCATATAGGCCTAGAGGAATACCGGCGGGTTCTGGACTGTGTGGAGTTCGACGCAAGCGGGACGGTGGTGCGGTTGCCAGCGGTGGCGGAGTTGCGTGCGGCGGTTCAGGCTGAAGAGAGTTTGGCGGACGCCGGCGGCTTAAAGGCCGCTACAATATGAAGTGTGCAATCCGCAACCGCCATTTCGGCGGTAGTTCAACGGTTTGGTGCTGAGCTTCTGAGCCGGTTATCTTCGACTACAGCGTCGGCTCGACATGGAGGCGGCTCTGGCGGGGCGCAGGCCGAACTGTGCGATCCCCGAGACCGTTGGCCACGAGATCCTCTGCGAGGCACACGTGCACTACCTGGATCTCGCCGCCGAGCGGGCGGGACTAGCCGGCCAGTATCGGCGACATAGCGCCATCCGGCTCGAAAGCTCGCGCGCCGCTTTTCCGGCACACCGCCCGCGTGGGCTTGGCCGGTGCGATGATCACCGAGTATCCAGCCGAGGACCGGCGCTACGACCAACCCGAGTACGAGCGGTTCTGGGCCGCCGCCGCCGCGCTCGACATGCCATTGAGCCTGCACATAGCGACGCGCCGCCAGGGCAAGATCCGAGGCGCTAATCCCGGAACATTGCGCGACGCCAGCAGCCGCGCGACAAAGGCGTTCTGTCCACCGCTGTCGCTGTGCGATCTGATCTCTTCTGGCGTCTACAAGCGTCATCGCCGCCTCACACTGGCCATCGTCGAGTTCGGGCTGGCCTGGGCGCCGAATGTGCTGACCTCTATGGATTACACGTACCGCGAGCGCCACTGCGAAGCACTCTACCGGTTCAACGACGGGATGAGGCCCAGCGACTTCTTCCGCCGCTATCACTGGGTCCTCCGCCCCGGGAGGACCCAGCGGCCGCGGCGTCAGTTGACCACAGGGAGACGCAGGAACCTAGTTGAGATGGTAGATCCTGGCAGCATTGCCGCCGGCGATCTTGGTCTTCTCCTCTTCAGTGCAGCCCGTCAGGATCTCCTCAATGATTTGGTGGCTCCTGGGGAAGGTGGACTCGACATGGGGGTAGTCTGAGCCCCAGAGGAGATTGTCCACACCGATGATGTGGCGGTCGCGTATGCCCATCTCATCTTCCTGGAAACCCGCAAACACATTGCGGTGGAAATAGTCGCTGGGCAGCATGGCCTCCTTGAACCGGTAGCGCTCTTGCTGGACGCGCTGCGTGTAAGTGTAGTCGATGCGGTTCAGGAAGTGGGGAATCCAGGACAGTTCGTGCTCCACAGTGCCAATCTGGAGTTTTGGATAACGCTCAAAGACGCCGCTGAAGATCATGTCGGCAAGAGACATCCGCACCCAGTGATCGGCGTTGGCCAGAAAGGAGTTGCGCACGCGATTGCGGTCCTCGAGCCCAAAATCCTGCCCCGGGCCCGGCCGGTTGGTCGCGATGTGCATGCCAAGGGGAATATCCAGATCCTGGGCCGCCGCCCACAGCGGCTCGTACATCGGATTGTCGTACCCCTTCCCCTCCGGGGGATAGACGGTGATCATGCCGCCCGCCAGCCCCATCTTGGCGCAGCGCTGCAGCTCTTTGACGCCCTCCGTCACATCGTCCACGTTGATCATGGCGATGCCCTTGAGGCGCTTTGGCTCCGCGCCGGAGAACTCGGCGAGCCAGTTGTTGTACCCCCTGAAAATCTCCGACAGCAGCGCAGTGTCGGGCACGCTGTAGAGCAGCAGACCGACCGTGGGATAGACGATACTCACATCGACCCCATCGGCATCCATATCCGTGAGGTGTGCCGCGGGTTCGTAGCCGCCGCGCCGGACTTTGTCGAAGGTCGTGGTCCGGACCATCTTTTCCGGCGCCTCAAACCGCATGCCTGTCTGCGCCCCGGCGCTCAGCCCGATCGTGCGGTGGCCGTTGCAGAACCACCAATCGCCATCATACTCGCGCACAAGCTGTGGGACCCGGTCTTTGAACGCCGGCTTGGCTCTGCTCGTCCACAGGTCCGGCGGCTCAAACACATGATTGTCCGATGATATGACCCGGTAATTCGCCATGATTTGACCCTCCCGCTTGGTGGTGAGCGTCCTCGCAGTCCTGCCGTCTACGTGACCCTCACCAACCCCACCATACCACGTTTGCAAAGGCCAGGATCTATGTGTATAGAAATGAGCGATCGTACACATTTTGGTGGATCGGCGCGATGCGCACCAACATCGAGATCGACGACAGGCTGATGCAGAAGGCGCAGCGCCTGTCCGGCCTCAGGACAAAGCGCGCGGTCGTCGAGGCGGGGCTGCAAATCCTGGTCCGCCTCAAGGAGCAGGAGGAGATCCTGGGGCTCGCCGGCAAGGTGCATTGGCAGGGGGACCTCGATCAAAGCCGCGCAGGCCGGGGTGCGCGGTGATCCTCGTCGACAGTTCGGTGTGGATCGACCACCTGAACGACACCGCGACGGGCGCCGTGCAGCGGCTGCGCGCGCTGATACCGGTGCAGCCGTTGCTGGTCGGGGATTTGATCCTGTGCGAGGTGCTGCAGGGATTGCGCTCGGGTCGCGAGGCAAGGCTGGTCGAGCGCGCGCTGCGGCGCTTCGCCATCGTCTCGCTGCTTGACGCCGATCTGGCCGTCAAGGCGGCCGCCTATTACCGCACGCTGCGCGCCGAAGGGATAACGATCCGCAAGACTGTCGATCTGATCATCGGCACGTTCTGCGTCGAGCGCGGGCACGCCCTGTTGCACGACGACCGCGATTTCGAGCCGATGGTCCGCTTCCTCGGGCTCCAAGCCGCCTGATCGCGGGGGTAGTCACGGCGAGGCGATTTACCGGTTCAAGTGCCCGCCCTCGCGAAAGCGGGGGGCCTGCCCTCGCGAAGGCTAGGGAATGCATGTTGGCGAGCGACTTCTTCCGGCGCAACGTCGTCCGACCCAACCCCTTGCTTCAAGTCGGCCGGTGCTCTTGGCATTCTGATCACTGATGCACGACTCGGAAGAGAGGCGTCCTAAGATCGACGCATTGCAACCGCTATCCCGCGAGCCCACAGGAAGGGAGGGTGATTGATGTTCCCGAGCCCCACTCGCATGTTCTTGACCAAGGGCGTAGGCGTCCATCGCCATGCTCTAACGGCATTCGAGTTCGCGTTGCGCGATGCGGATATCGAGCAGCAAAATCTGGTTTATGTGTCGTCCATCTTCCCGCCGCGCTGCCAGGTTATCACCCGCGAAGAAGGGGTCGAGCTGCTCAGGCCCGGAGATATCACCTTCTGCGTGATGGCCCGCTCGGAGACCAATGAATTCGGGCGCCACGTACATGCCAGCCTCGGCTTGGCGACCCCGGCGGATCCGAACATGTACGGATATATATCAGAGCTACACGGGTATGGGATGACCGCGGAGGCGAGCGGCGAACAGGCTGAGGACCTTGCCGCGACCATGTTGGCTTCGACACTTGGCCTCGATTTTGATCCCAAAGCCGCGTGGAACGAGCGTAAGCAGATATACGAACACAGCAGCCTGATCATCGACAGCACGTCGATCACCGCCGCAGCGGAATGCGGTCCGAACAATCATTGGACCTGTGCGATCGCCGCTGCCGTTTTTCTGTTCTCTTAGAGTAGCCGAGGGTGCCAGACGAGGAGCAAGTCAAGATCGCCGATGGCAACACCGCCCGCGTCTACGATTTTGGTATAGCGAGGCTGACCGTCCCTGCTTGAAGAGCTGCGCTAATCGGATCGGCAAACTCGGCGTGCCCGCGCTGCGTACCTCAAGAACGGCGGCACGCCGGAGAAGGCCGCGGCGATGGCGAACCATGCCTCGACGCGCATGGTGCAGCTCTCTACGATCGCCGGCGCGAAGAGGTCAGCCTCGACGAGGTCAAGCGAATCGTGATTTGCCACACCAAAGTGCAGAGAGGCGGCATGAACTGTAACGCGATCAATTTTGACGACAAATTCAACCTATTCACTGAGCAATGGCAACCTAAGGTCATTGCCGAGATGAATGACTATCAGTTCAAAATAGTGAAATTGCACGGTGATTTCATATGGCATAATCACAAAGATACTGATGAAACGTTCATTGTAATGGACGGCGTCTTACGCATTGACTTTCGTGATGGCTCCGTTCAGGTGTCGGCTGGCGAAATGTTCGTGGTCCCCAAGGGCGTTGAGCACAAGCCTTATGCCGAGCACGAGGTTAAGCTCCTCCTGATCGAGCCGCGGGGTGTGCTCAACACCGGGCAGGAGGGTAGTGAACGGACTGCGCCAAATAACGTGTGGATTTAACGGCCGGCACAACTCCAGCGGGTCGAGCCAGACATCTTCCATGCGCTGGCCAATTGGCGCGAACTCTCCGAGGTCGGACGGGTCTGCAATGCCGGATTGGCTGCCATCCACGAGGACAACCGCAATGTCCGGCGCATCAGAGCAGTTATAAGGTTTCAGGGAGGCGCGGCCCGAACTAAGCGTCATCCCCGAGGCCGCCGGCCAAGACGATGAGCCGATGTCCGGAACCCTGGCAATCGTTGTCACGTTATGGCGTTTTGGGGGTCGTCAGTCATCGACAACGGGAGGTAAACCATGAAGATCGTCGTTATCGGCGGCACGGGCCTGATCGGCTCGAAGACCGTCGCCATTCTACGCCAGGGTGGCCACGAGGTCGTCGCCGCATCGCCCAATAGCGGCGTCAACACCATCACCGGCGAGGGTGTCAAAGAGGCCGTGGCCGGCGCGCAGGCGGTGATCGACCTCGCCAATTCGCCCTCATTTGAAGACAAGGCGGTGCTGGAATTCTTCGAGACCGCCGGGCGCAACCTTCTCCCGGCGGAGGCCACGGCCGGCGTCCGGCACCACGTCGCGCTATCGATCGTCGGGACCGACCGGAGCGACAACGGCTATTTCCGCGCCAAGGTCGCCCAGGAGAAGCTGATCGACGCCTCCGGCGTCCCCTACACCATCATCCGCTCGACCCAGTTCATGGAATTCCTCCGCGGCATTGCGGACGAAGGTACGAAAGGAAATACGGTCAGGCTTTCGCCCGGCCTGTTCCAGCCCATCGCGGCGGACGATGTTGCTCCGATCGTCGCCGAGGTGGCGCTGGCGGCGCCGCGAAATGGCATTGTCGAGATCGCCGGCCCGGAACGAGCGCCGTTCAACGAAATCATCGCCCGCTATCTGAAGGCGGTCGGCGACCCGCGTCAGGTCGTGCGCGACCCCGAGGCCCGATACTTCGGCGGCCGGGTCGAGGAACGCTCGCTGGTGCCGTTGGGCGAAGCGCGCCTCGGCCGCATCGGTCTCGACGAATGGCTGCGCCGCTCACAGTCAAAAGCCTGATCCTGCATCGATAGCGTGTCCCGACTATGATGCTGAAAGGAACAACGTATGAAGAAACCTCACTTGTACTTCAGCGCTTACCTGGCGGCACTCCTGATGCTCGCAGCCGTTCCGGCCGAAGCCGCAGACGTGAAGGAACTGTTCGCGATTGATCTCCCGGATTACCCGGGCAAGGAGGGTCGCATGATTGAGGTGTCGTATCCGCCGGGCGCACAAGACATGGTCCACCGGCACGACGCCGATGCCTTCGTCTACGTGCTGGAAGGCCAGATCATCATGCAGTTAAAAGGCAAACCTGCCGTCACGCTCAAGGCGGGGCAGACGTTCTACGAGGGGCCCACCGATGTTCACGTCGTGGGGCGCAACGCCAGCAACACGGAGCCGGCCAGGTTCGTCGTGGTGCTGCTGAAGGGAAAGGGGGCTCCCCTCTTTACGCCAGTGAAAGAATGATGCTCGGCACCGGGCGGCCATTCGCCTGGCCGTACGCATCCCAAATCCGCCTTCATCTATGCGACCGTGCTCGGGGGGCGACCTGCAGTCAGGTCAATGACGGACCCGGTAACGACCTACCAGGCCGGACAGAGCTTCTCCGAGCTGCCCGGCGGATCCCGTTCGGGAACTGAGGTTTAATATCAAATCTGGGAGGAACTACGATGTTGGACCTTGATCAAGCGATTAAAGAGCGGCATTCGACGCGGATGTTTTTGCCCCAACCGGTCCCGAGGGAGTTGGTGAATGAGGCGCTCGCCCTCGCCCAATATGCGCCATCGAACTCCAACATCCAGCCGTGGCATCTGGTGTTTGCGTCCGGAGCAACCCGCGACCGCCTCGTCGCCGCCCTAGTCGACGAGGCCAAGCGTCGACCGCCCAATATTCCCCGGCTGCCTCCATCGTTTCAACACTTCCGCAGCGAGTTAGGCGCTCAAGTCTACGGAGCGATGGGGATCGCTCGCGAGGACGCCGCGGCACATGCAAGCGCAGTCCTGCGCAATTGGGAATTCTTCCGCGCGCCGCTGACTGGTGTGGTATGTATGCACCGGGATCTCGGCCCAGCCGACGCCCTCAGTGTGGGAATGTTCCTGCAAACTTTGCTATTGGCCTTGACCGAACGAGACCTTGGTAGTTCTGTCGAGGTCTCGATCGCGGGGTATCCAGAGATCGTTCGCGCGCAGTTAAATATCCCAGCAGAACTGTCGATACTGTGCGGCCTAGCAGTAGGCTATCCAGACCCAGACTTCGCAGCGAATAAGCTGCACGTCGGACGCGAGCCGATCGGTGAGAATGTGGTTTTTCTTGACAGCTAACCCACGGAAAAAGGGATCATCCCCCATCAACCGCGCGTTTGGGGACGTGAAGGAAGACGCGAGACCCGAAGACACGATTGAGAAGACGCGGCGGCTACTCGGCAGGGATTGATCCCGTATGTCACGTGGGCGCGAGCCCGGCGAAAAAGTAGCGCGCGTTCGCCTCGGCTCCTACGAGTTTAGAAAGAGGGGCGTTTCGCGCTTTGATCTGCGGGATCCCTATCATCTCGCGGTTACTCTGACCTGGCCGCAATTTCTCGCGGCTCTGTTCGTACTTTACCTGTCGGTGAATATCGTCTTCGCCACACTCTTCTGGCTCGTTCCCGGTTCGGTGGCGAATGCTCGGCTGGGCAGCTTCGCGGACGCCTTCTTCTTCAGCATCGAGACTTTGGCGACGGTCGGCTATGGCGAGATGTATCCAGCGACAGGGTATGGCCGTCTGGTTGCAGGCAGTGAGATCGTATGCGGGCTAGCATTTACCGCCATCCTGACCGGCCTCACCTTTGTCCGTTTTTCGCGGCCGCGGGCCAAGTTTATCTTCGCCGCCAATCCGGTGGTGGCGATACATAAAGGCAAACCGACCTTGATGGTGCGGATCGGCAACGGGCGCGCAACCGGGCTCGCGGACGCGAGGGCACAGCTAAATGTGCTCCTCAATGAGACCGCCGAGGACGGCAACGTGCTCCATCGCGTTCAGGAGTTGCGGCTCGAGCGGGCGCACATTCCGATCTTTCCACTCTTCTGGACGCTGATGCATGTATTGGACGAACGGAGCCCATTACATGGATACGATGCAGCACGGGCGATCAAGGCAAGTGCGCAGGTGTTCGTGCTACTCGAAGCGCACGACCCGACGGTCGCGACAACGGTGCACGAGATCCGCAACTATGCGGCACAAGATATCCGCTTCGGCATGCGGTATCAGGATGCCGTGACTACAGCAGCGGACGGCACTCCGGTCTTGGATCTGACCAAGATCGGAGCTCTGGAGCCTGATGTCGGTGACCGTCCGGAGCAAGGTTGGACGGAGCGGGAAGAAACCGAATAGGCTTCTCCGAGTTGCCTAGTGACCGCCACGGTGAGGCACTCTACCGGTTCAGGCCGCAACGTCGTCTTGAGCTTTCAGGAGGATGCCGTCGGCATTCGCCTGCGCGACGTCATCGGTGTCGACAACATGATGTGGGGCTCGGACATCCGCATAGCGAGTCGACCTTTCCCCGATCGCAAGATCTTGGCGGAGATCCTTGAGGGCGTGCCAGAGGACGAACAGGCCAAGATCGCCGGTGGCAACACCGCCCGCGTCTACGATTTTGATATAGCAAGGCTGACCGTCCCGGCTTGAAGACGCGCGCATCTACGAGGTCCGCGCCCGCGCGGTATCGACCGGAATGCGCCGACAGCGGTGATTGCTTCACTTCGGGACGCCGGCTCGACGCATGCCTTCATAGATGCGTTCGCGTCCGCCGATATACACGAGGTTGTCGCTGCGCGCGCCAACGCGAAAGCGGCCTATCGTGAAGCTCGGCTCCAGCGCCAATCCGGCCTTGGCCGCAGCATGTGCCTCATCGATCCTGCCCAAATACGCCAATGCAGCGGCGAGCGACAGGTGCGTGAATGCGAAATTGCGGTTGGCCTCTATCGCGCGGCGAAACCACATCACCGCTGCCGCGTCCTGTGCCAGATGCAGCTTCGAGGTTCCGGCGCTGCTCATCCAGTGATGGGCCGCGACATCTTGCGGGCTGAGGCGCAATGCCTCGCGGTAATGGCTTTCGGCTTCCTCCGCCCGCCCGAGTGCGGTTTTGGCCATGCCGATGAGCGCATGGGCGTAGACGAGGTTGCGGTCGAGCGTCAGCGCATGCTCGAATTCGGCAATGGCCTCCGCTCCGCGATTGACGGTGTTATAGAACGAGCCAAGCACGAGGTGCGCCCAGGCGTGGTTGGGCGCCAGCGAGAGTGCCTTGATGGCCGCCGCCTCTGCCGATGCGAGGCGCGCGGCGTGATCGCCCGTTATGAACCCGGCGCCTAGATCCATATCGACCCACCCCTTTGCTGCCAGCGCGTCGACATTGTTCGGATCGAGCAGCAGCGCCCGCTTCAGCAGAGCCTCCGCGGGTTTCAGGTATTCCGCAGTCGACCCCCTATTGATCAGAGCCCTGGCTCGGAAATAAAGGTCCATCGAATCCGGGTCTGGCGACCGCTCGGCGCGCCGCGCCTCGGCCTCAATTAGCTGTGCACCCAGTTGACCAGAGAGCCGAGCGACAATTTCGTCCTGCATTTCAAACAGGTTGGCCAATTCTTGGTCGAACCGCTCGGCCCAGAGCTGGGTGTCCGTGCTGCAATCGCTCAGTTGTACGCTGACGCGCACTCGCGTTCCGCCGCGTTGCACGCTCCCCTCCAGGGCATAGCGCACATTCAGATCGCGGCCGACTTGTCTGAGATCAATTCGCTTGGTCTTGTAGGCGAAGGCGGTACTGCGAGCTATGACGAACGCGCCCGAAATGCGCGACAGATCGGTGGTCAGGCTCTCGGTGATGCCATCGGTAAAATATTCCTGCTCGCTGCCGCCGGCGATATTGGCAAATGGCAGAACGACGATGGAAAGCCGGGGCGGGGAGGCGGCCCGCTGCACGACAGTCGACGCCAATTGTTCCGGGCTACGGATATCGTTCGGGTCGAGTGGGATCGTAACCGTGGCCGTTGCTTCCTGCCGTCGTGAGACAAACCCGCTGTGGGCTGCGGCGAAGGCTTCTGCCATCGCGTCAAACCCGCTGCGGACCACCGGGAACAGGATCTCCCCCGCTGCAGTTAGGGTAAGCGGGCGGGGCCGGCGGCGGAAGAGCGCTCCGCCGGCGACGGTTTCGAGCAGCCGAATTTGGTGGCTGACCGCCGTGGGGGTTAAGCCGAGTTCCTCGGCAGCCGCCTTGAAACTCAAATGGCGCGCAGCCGCTTCGAAAGCTCGCAACGCTTTGAGCGGCGGTAATCTCCTCATCAAGGTCAGTCTAGCTGAATCCGATTCATCTACTGCCTGAAATCTTTGCGTTTGAAACGAGGATCCGCTCCGCTTATCGGTGGTCTGAGAAAAGTTACTCGGTGGCAACAGGAGACAGGCGATGCGGTCGGAGTTGTCCATTGCTCAAACCGTATCCGGGCTTGCCGGCGGGTTTTCCGGCCGGCTGCTCCAGCCCGGGGACGGAGGCTACGAGGAAGCCAGACGGGTTCATAACGGGATGGTCGATAAAAGGCCGGCGCTGATCGCCCAATGCGGCGGGACTGCCGATGTCGGCGAAGCCGTGAATCTCGCCCGCAACCTGGGCCTAGAAGTGGCCGTTCGCGGCGGCGGACACAACGTGGCAGGTCGAGCCACGGTGGAAGGTGGGGTGATGATCGACCTGGCCCGGATGAAGGGCGTTTACGTCGATGCAAGCCGCCAGACAGTCCGAGCGCAAGGCGGTGTCACCTGGGCCGAGCTCAATCGAGAGACGCAGCTGCACGGCTTGGCGGTGACCGGAGGCGTGGTATCGACCACCGGTATCGCGGGGCTGACACTGGGCGGAGGCATCGGATGGCTCATGGGGAAATACGGGCTGGCCCTCGATAATTTGCACTCCGTGGAGTTGGTGACAGCCGAAGGTCGGGTGTTGCGGGGAAGCGCCGAGGAGAACCCGGATCTGTTCTGGGCCGTCCGCGGCGGCGGCGGCAATTTCGGCGTGGTGACGTCGTTCGAGTATCGACTTTTTCCGGTTGGACCGACAGTGACCGGAGGACTGATCGCGTATTCCTTCGAATGCGCCCGGGAGATGCTGCGGTTTTACCGGGATTTCACCGCATCCATTCCTGACGAACACACGGTTGCTGCGACGCTGGTGCACGCCCCTGACGGCTCTGGCACCAAATTGGCGGCAGTGGTCGCGTGCCACTGCGGATCGCTTGCCGAGGGCGAGGCGGCGACGCGACCGCTCAATGAGTTCGGCTCCCCGGTGATCGCGCCACTGGGCGCGATGCCGTATTGCCAGCTGAACCGCATGCTGGACGACGGCTATCCCAAGGGTGCGCTGAATTACTGGAAATCGAGTTTTCTCGCACGGCTGAGCGACGATGCTATCGACACGATGATAGAAAATTTTGCCTGTTGTCCGACCCCGATGGGACAGCTGCTGCTGGAGCACTTTCACGGCGCCGCGACACGGGTGGGGCCGACAGACACGGCATTTCCGCACCGGACAGAGGGCTACAATTTCCTGGTCGCTTCACAGACTATGGATCCCGCGATATCCGACCGGTGCACGGCCTGGGTACGGCAAACCTATGCGGCGATGGAACCGTTCATCGCGCCCGGCCGGTACGTAAATTACCTGGATGACGACGAGACCGGCGACTCGGTCCCGGCGGCATACGGCCAAAATTACCGGCGGCTCCAAGAGATCAAAACAAAGTACGATCCGAACAACTTTTTCCATATGAACCAGAACATCCTCCCGTCAATGCGGCTCGCTGCTCGCCGCACTGACGGGTGATCAGGTCTCAGCTTTTCGCGCGATCGTACTGCCTGCTCGTCGCACCGGGGGCGCTTCGAGGACGTGCATCGCGGCAGGTGCGACCCCGAGCAGACGCGCCGGCAGGGTAAGATCCGCGGGGCCGCTTCCGGAACGCTGCGCGACGCCAGCAGCCGCGCGACCAAGGCGTTCTATCCGGCATTGTCGATGTGCGACATGATCTTCTCCGGCGTCTTCGAGCGTCATCGGCGCCTGACCCTGGCCATCGTCGAGTTCGAGCTGTCCTGGGCGTCGAATATGCTCACCTCGATGGACTACACGTATCGCG
>Ga0306917_10000354_pt1 | contig 18709 bp, 16 predicted proteins | sample tim00Cox00000000_FD_203313 | JGI IMG/M metagenome (GOLD analysis project Ga0306917, IMG submission 203313) | Lab enrichment of tropical soil microbial communities from Luquillo Experimental Forest, Puerto Rico - timezero.00C.oxic.00.000.000 (v2)... | ecosystem: Environmental > Terrestrial >... | reverse complement strand
ACGGCGCACGCGGGTGCGCCGTTTCGGCTGGTCACGCAGCGTACCGCAGCATGCCGCCAGCGATCAGCTTGCTGACCTTGCAGTAAGGCCGGGGAATGCGAGCCTTACGGGCGCTGGCGATAACCGACGCGTAAGTTGCGCCACGACGGCCACGCGGAACGAAACCCAACACCTTGGCGCGCAGGGTGCCACTGGTGCGGGCCAACTCGGTACGGGTACGGACAAGGCGGCGACTGCCGCGAACAGTAGTGCGGGTCATCTGAATCTCCAGACGCTTCGGGTGCGCCAGGCGGCATTGCCTGGTCGGGCTTGCCTCATCAGGCCGTGGGGGGCCACCACCACGGCAACGGCGGGGTCTCCCGCGCCCGCCGTTATCGGCATTCAGGGTCAACGCGGTCAGCGGCCCGCCTTTGCAGGCACGGGCCGGCTGGCCAGTTTGTACAGCGCGTACACGAACAGCATTTCGCCAAGGTACGCACCCACGATCGTGAGCATGTAGTGTCACCACCTTTCGACCTGTCTCATCAGTCCGGGGCGGTCAGCCCCCGAAGATTCCGGCCTCGCACGTAATGACTCAGGGGTGCGGGCAACCCCCGCTGGGTCGCTCGGTGTCTGGTGCTGGGTCTACCGCTGCTGGGGGGTCAGCCCGCAGCGTGCCACTAGCAGGGGCGGCTACTCAACAAAGGTTTCGCCACCGTCCTGCGTCAGTCTTGAACGCCCTGTGCGGCTCGCGCCGCGTCTTTGTAAGGACCAGGGGTTGGTGTGGTCACAGCCCGGTGTGCAACGTTGCACACCGGGCCAGGCCGCACCGCGCAGCCCGTATGCCGCGCCAGTTACACGCGGGCTTGGGCTGACTCTGAGTCATGGCCGGAATTTCGACTTCTCACTCATCTTTGGGCATTACTAGGTTCCACCACCCGGCCCGCCTTGGGTCTACGCCGCGCAGCGCCCCGCTGTCACCTGGGGCTCGCCCTGCGCCGATACCAAATGCAGCACACACGGGTGTCCGTTTTCGCCTTGTCGCCATTCCCCCCTGAACTACAGCCTATGGGGTGGCCGGGTCCGATGCACCGCCCCGGTGCGCCTGTGCGCGCACCGTGCGGGTCGCCCGCCGGTTGGGTTCAGCCATTAGCCTTGCCCTGCCTCCCTGTGCCCTACCTGCGTTTTGGGCCGGGCGGTCTACCGTCGGCCTGGCGCTACTCGCGTGGCTTTTGCGCCAGGGGCCGGTACGCCGCTGGCGTACCCTACTCCTGAGGGACACGGGGCTCACAGGCCCAACCGTATGCAACCGTTGATCGCTTTCCCAACTACCTGCCTTTCTGCCAGCCCACCGGGCCAGCCCTGCCCCACCGGCACTTTGCCGGTGGCACCCAGTATTCTAGCCATTGCCTGGCCAAAGGCAAGGGGGTAAAAAACCCCTGTTATTCCGGGGACTTAGACCACCACCGGCCAGCCCTTGTGCCGCAAAGCCCTTGTGCCGCAGGGCCTAGCGGGGTCTACGCGCTACTTACCGCGTAGCTGTTGACCGCTAAGTCTAAAATGTCACCGGGTCGCCGACGACCACCAAGTCTTTTACTTATCGGTGCTGTCGCGGGTTGATGCATCAAGTTCGCTGGCGTCTACGCGGCCCCTGCGCCGCGCGATGTGGTGATGCGGTACCTCCGACGCCAGGAACCGTAGCCACCGGGCGTTGTGCTCGACGTACAGTTCCATCGCCAGGCGGATCGCCGTGGCCAGGGTGTCGCCGCGCTCGATGGCGGTCAGGCGGAACGCCCGGTACGTGGGCACATGCACCGTGAACCACTGCTTCAACCGGGCACGGACTGCCGGCTTTACAATTTTGCGTGCGGTCGCTCCCATCACCTTCTCCTTCCCCTCCGGTTTAACCGCTGCTGACGCCCAGCGGACATTGCCTGGCCCACTGGCTAGAGGGCGCAGGCCGGATGCTGCCTCTCTTCATAGTCTTCCGTGCAGTTTGGTCCATACCACGTCTTCCAACAAGCCACGCGCGCCTCGCACCGGCCCCACGACCAACCGTGCGCCGCTGCCTGCATCTTTGCCACCTTCCCATCGGCCGAGCACAACGTCGCCCAGACCCCACGCGCCCAGCTCCAAGGCAAGAGCGGCGGCGCGCACCGTGGCGTCGGCGTCGAGCGCCACCACCACGCGGGCGGGGCGTACCGCCGCCAGCAGCGCGGCGCGTTCTCGAGTCAACTCCGTACCCATCAGCGCCACCGGCTCGCCCGCGTCGAACGACGGGTCGGTGCGCAGGCGCAGCACGTCGGCTATGCCCTCCACGATCACCAGCGTCGCGCCGTAGGGCAGGCGGGCCAGCCGGTCCATGCCATACACCATAGCGCCGACGGGTCGGCCAGCCTCCGCGTCCGGGTCGTCGAACGCGCCCGCGTGATGCGTGCGGTACTTGGGCTGTCCGTCAGCGCGTATGGTGCGGGCCTGAAAGCCAATGGGCGCACCGTCCGCCCCCGGTATGGGCCACAGCAGCCGGTGCGCGTACCGGCCCCGCGCACCGAACGCCGCACCCGCCCCCACCAGGTCCAGCGCCGTTAGGCCCCACTGCCGCCAGGCAAAATTGACGTATGGACGCGCTGCCAGGCTGCGTAGGTGCGCGTCCAGCAGCAGTGCATACCGGGGTGGCCACCGAGCCCAGTCCAAGTAGGCTGGGGGCACGGGGCGTGTAAACGACCCCCCTGCGGCGCTGGGCTCTACACCGGGCGGCAGCAGGTACCGGTCGCGCACCCAGCGCACGGCGGTTTCACGGTCGGGCAGTTGCTCCATCCGCTGCACCAGCGTGTACAGTCCACCGGACAGGTACGGTTCCGCCTCACAGCCGGCGTTGAAACAACCGGCGCTGCGCCGCAGCACGTTGGCCCAGCCACGCGCTCGGGTGTCGCCGCACAGCGGGCAGTTGTACACCACGATGCCTTGGTCCGCGCCACGGGTGCCGTCGGTATTTTCCAACGTCACCACGGTGGCCAGCCACGCGGGCCAGTCAACGTTCCGCATCGTCACGTGGCCCGCCCTCCGGCGTCCCGCTGCTCCTGGCGCATGCAGTCGCCGCAACGCCCGTCGCTGTCCGTGGTAGCCGTGCACCTGGCGCACACGCGCCGGTCGCATCCCGGCACCACACACGGCGGCACCAGCGTAGCGAACAGCGTCTGGCAGTCGTCGCACACACAGGGGTTCCATCTTGTCGTCAGCACAGTCATTGTTCCGGCTCCTTTGGCAGCGGCCCGCCGCGCGCTTCCATCGACGGGTCAGTGTTGGGCGTCCAAAGCTGCTTAGCCAGATTCACCTTGTACATACCGGCACTGCGCTCGTCGGCCTCCATGCGCAGACTCGTAACCCACAAGTTGCGTTCGCCTTGCTCGCGCATCTTGATACTACTGGTGATGGCCACCGCACCGTCCACCACCGCCATGATCTCATAGCACTCAGCCACATCCTGCTTGGCCACACGCGGGCGGTCAACGCTCTTGCGCTGCGTCAACGCGGCCGACCACACCGCTGCGTCCAGCTCCTTAGCCAGCGCGCTCATCTCGCGGGCAATGGCGGCTAGCTCGTGACGCTTCTCGCGTTCGTGGCCCCGGCTGGTCATCAGCGTCAGGTAGTCCAGCACCACCACGTCCACGCGCATGCCCGCGGCCCGCAGCGCCTCCACACGGTGCAGCGCCTCTTCGCAGCCGTGCTTGCGGCTTACAAACTCTTCCACCCACACCGGTCCCAGCCCAGCCACGTCTCGCCCTTGGTGCATCCGCCGTAGGTGAGTGGTGTCGCTGTAGATCTCGCCACGGCTTTGTCCGGCCAGGCGCTGGTCCAGGCGCATCAGCATGGCCTGCCATCGCATCTCGTAGCTGAAGAACGCCACGCCGTAGTGCCGCTGGCTGGCCGCGATAGTCAGATTGACCAGCAGGCACGTCTTGGCAGCCTTGGGCGGTGCCAGCAGCACCATCAGCTCGCCTCGGCCACAGCCGCCGCCCAGCGCCGCGTCAAAGGCCGGCAGCAGCGTGGGGATGCGCCGCGCTGGGTCCATCTCAGTCTCCCAGATGTCCGACACGCCGCGCCACGAGTGTGCTCGCTCCTGCTGCGCGGTGCCCAGGCGCGTCGCGGCCATCACAGGCTCGGCCAGCGTGGCCAGGTCCGGTGGTACGCCACGCGCCTCGGCTTCAGCCAGGGCGCTGGCCGCTGCGGCAATGGCGTGCGCGAATGCCGTCTCCTGCGCCCAGGCCGTCACGCGTCGGGCCACGTAGGGGGCGTCCTCGGTATCAATGGCTCGCACGATGCGCCACTCCGCCTCCACGGCACCGCGCACTTGCGGACGCAGCCGCAGCAGCGCGTCCGCCACCAGCTGGTCCATCGTCTCGGCACTCAGGGCAGCCCCGGTGAACGTGGCGTAGTAGTTGGCCACCAACTCTGCCAGCACGTGACGCGGCGTGCTAGGCGGTCCGGGCGCACCCGACCCGAAGTACGCAGCACGCACCACGCCATGTGCCCAAGCCGCGCCGGCACTGCGAATCCACACTGCAAGTATCTTGCGCTGAAACGCCTCGCTGAACGCATACACCGCCATCACTGCCTCGGGTAGCTATTCCTTAGCGACCGCCAATCCGTCATTGGCAGTAACTCGAACAACTGCCGATCCGCCAAGCGCGTGGCCGCACGCTCCCCCAGTTTGCTCACCCACTGCGACGGATCAAGATTGGTGGTAACGATCAACCGTTTGCGGTGGGCCTCTACGCGCTCCAATATCTGCAACAGACAATTCTCCCGGAACGCCGTCTCCACCAATTCTACATCGTCAAGCACCATAGCATGCGAATGGTTTACCCGTTGCCACAACGCTTGCCGTTCCTGCTTGGCAGTAGGATATCCATCTTGCTCATCGCGGCCCCACGTCATCATAATTTCAACCATATGCCGCCACGACTCAAAGTACACGCACGGCGTGGTGTCCGCTTCGTAATATGGGCGTCCCTCATCGTGGTACGCATCCAGCAACGCCCGCCACTGGCGGTTGCTGAACTCCATTGGCTCCGGCACCATCACGTCGGGGTGCTGGGTGCGGTACGCCGCAGCTACCAAGTCCACCAACAGCGTAGCCGCTAACGCAGACTTGCCGCGCCCTGGCAAGCCGTGCAGCACCACACCCGGTGCGGCGGTAGGTGTCTGCGCCCAATGACGCGCCTGCGCCACCACGCCGTGATAGGCAGCGGCTTCTCCGGGTGGGGCAACTTGCTTCAACCAGTCGTATCCGCGCTGTGGCGTACTGGTCTCAAACATATGCTGCGACGCAAAGCCTGCATACCGCACCACGGCGATGCGGAGTTCGCGAGCATTGGCATCTGGTAAGATCGTGTGGTACCACCACCGATGCTCCGCTTGCTCACGCTCTACATCCGGTTGCGGTGGGTACATTCGGTGCCCGTCCTGCACGAAGTTACCTGCGTCATCGTAGCCCCACTCGGACTCTGGTTGCCCAGTTTTCTTTTCCTCGTTACCGTTTGGCTTACCCGTTTGCATGTCTACCTCCCGTGTGCCAGTACACCTACACCTAACACGCTGCGGAACGCAAACGGACTTTACCTACGGCGTAACTGCCCACGGCTGGCCAGTTGTTCCAACACTTCCTGTGCCACCATCGCACGGTCTTGGGGATCGCTGACCGCACTGATGCTTGGGTTCGGGTTCTTGGCCAGCGCCACCCACGACACGCAGTCTTTGCCCCAGATGACCGTCAGGCGGCGGGCGTTCAAGTTCTTCTGCCGCCAGCCCCACTCCACCACCTGTAGGAGTTCGGCGGGTGTCACGCCCTCGCCCAGCCGCGCCACGGCCAATCGCTCGTACCGCACGCGCACAGGCTCTGTCGTCTTCACGCCCATGATTTCCAACGCCCGGTTGGTCAGCGACTTGGCGGCTAGCGCGTTCAGCATCGACGTGGCGGCAGCCACGGTGGCCTCCGGCGTGCGTTGAATGTGGCCGTGTAGATGCACCTTGCACAACGCCTCAGCGCGCAGCTTCTGTTCGCCAGCCAACAGGGCGCGTATCTCGTCTCTGGTGTACAGTCCCGCCTGTACTACTTCCCGCGCTAGCTGGGACCACGCACGCCGCGTGATATCCATTTGCACATCCAACATCTGCTTGCGCAGAACCATTTGCTTTGAGCCCCACAGTTGTCTTTTCATCTTGCGGGCCTCCTTTGCCCGTACACCTATGCATAACGCCACTTGGTGCGGGACTTTGCCGTGCGCCAGCAACTCAGACGTTCCCCCCGCCACCCGTAGGGCTTTGTTGAAGTGCTTAGGCATACTGGGCTACTGCCTTATGCCTAGAACAGTATGCATGGTACTACGTATGGCGAAGGGAACGTCTGAGTTGGCCGCAAGTGCCCGCAGCGCCAACGCTTTACAGGCCGCAGGCCACTTAGACGAGTTGGACGTGTTGCCACTTGGACGTGTGGCTTGCGGCCACGCCACCCCCAAAACTTGGACGAGTTTACGGCCATGCCACCACCGGATACCCAGCCCGCCGGTAGGCAGCCACGCGCGCCGCCGTGTGCGCGGCCAGGTAGTCCTTGACACCGGGGCGCGGTGGCCCGGTGCCATCAAGGAAGTCGTACACCGGCACCGTTGTCTTATCCGCACGCCAGCGCACCATGCGGCCCACCTTCTGTATGGTGTCCACGGGACTGGTACGCCCCCCGCCGCCCAGCAGCACGCCGGCGTCAATTTCCGGCGCGTCAATACCCGCGTTGAAGATCTTGGACGCTATGAGCACCGCGCCGCTGTTGGCCGTGCGGAAGGCTCGCAGTGTGCCGGCCCGCAGCGTCTTGGAGTCCTGGCCGCTCAGCCAGGCCACCCGCACGTTGCGCTGCCGCAGTGCCCGTTCGAGCGCCGCGCCGTGGGCCAGGTTGCTGCACAACACCAGCACCTTGTTGTCGTGGCTCACCAGCTGCAACAGCAGTTTCAACGCGGCAGCGTTGCGCTGCTGGTTGTGCGTGATGCCGTGCTGGTACGTCCAGCTCCACAGCCGCGTGGCGTTAGCGCGTATCTCGTACCGGGCAGCGGCGCGCAGCCGCTGCGCCTCGGCATCGTCAAGCGTGTGCGCGGCCCGCTGCAACATCAGGTGCGCACGGGGGCACACCGCCGCCCGCGCCTGGTGGTAGCTGGGGTACGCAGCGGGCGGCACGCGGACCATCCGCAGTTCCGGCAGGGCAGCCAGCCCGCGTTCCGCCAGGCCGGCAACGCCAATGATGTCCAACAGCACGCCGGTGGCCCCTTCCAGCATCCAGTCCCGTTCCAGCTTGCCCGTCAGCACCGTGCCGCTCAGGCCGTAGCGGTGCCACGCGCCGCCGCAGCGTAAGATGGTCTGGTACCACGTCTTGGCGCTGGCCAGCTGGCATTCGTCAGCAATAACCACGCGCCATTGCCGCCACCAGTACACGGGCAATGTCTTCCGCGCGGCGTGCAGCGCCTGCACCGTAGCCACGCACACCAGGGCCGTCGGCGGACTGTCGATGCCGCGCTGGAACGTGCCCACCGCGTCCGCACCCAGGCGCAGCCGCAGCCGGTCCACCGTCTGCATCTGTAGGTCCACGCTGTTGGTCGTCCACAGCGTGCGCAGGCTCAGGCGGCGCACCAGCTCCGCGCCCACTTCCGTCTTGCCACCAGTCGTCCCCACCTGTATGCGGGCACGCACCACCGGCAGGGCACGCGCCGCCGCCTCGTCCTGGTGCGCGTGCAAGTTGTCGATGCCATTCAGCCGGTCGATCGACGGCACGGCGGGCAGACGCGGCACGGGGGGCGTAGACCGCACGTCCACGCGCCACCCTGCGGCGCGCAGCGTGCTCACCACCCGTGGGAGAAATCCCGTGGCAAAGCGGCTGGCTTGTCCGCCACGCCGCAAGAGAAAGCACCGCTCTGCCTTGCGGCCCCAGACGGCCGGACGGTAGCCGGTTAGTTGGACAGTGAGCGCCGCGCGTATCAGTGAAGTAGCACGTTCGAGATCACTCGCCTCGGTTATCAGCGTCCAGCTTGGCGTGGCGTCCAGGCGTACACTGGCCTGCATACCCTATACTAACGCCCACCCGCACGGGACTGTGTGCGGTTATGCACCACGGCCAGGGGCTCCGGCGTGTCCGGGTGGCGCATGCGGCGCTGGTAGTAGCGGCGTGTGGTCAGGCCGCCGGGGTCCGCAGCGTCGGCCACACTCCACGTAACCAGCCACGGCGCGCAGTGCGCCACGTGCCATTCCGCCACCACGCAGTAGCCGTTTATGCGACACTCCGGCGGGCCAGCCGGGTCGGCGCATACCACGCACGCCCGCCCGCATACGGGGCAGCGGCCCGTCAAGCCAGCCGCGTCCAGCATGGTGGGGGTACCGTACCTGCGGGCGCTCCAGGCTGCGCCAGCGAGCGCCGCTGCGGCCTGTAGGGGCGTTTGCAGCCCGTCTAAGCCCGTGGCCACCACGGGTAGGTGCCGGCAGGCCGTGCTGTGCTGTAGACGCGCCACAACGGCCCGTGCGGGCTCCACGGTGCTGTGCAGCTGCGGGCACGGCAGCTGCGCGTGCAGCTTGGGCGCACCGTCAACGCGCAGGCACCACGGCCCCAGCACCCAGAACTTACGACACCACCGCCCCTGGCTGGTGCACCAGTGCGCCGGTATGGGACGGTCGGGCAGCTGCGCGTCAATCCGGAACGGTACCGGCCCCAGCGACTGTCCGCCGCTGCGCGGCCTTGCCACGCGCGTGAGGGTTGGGGGCAGTACCGGGCCTCCACTTGCCCGTGGCGACGTTGACGCCGGGGCTGCCGGCAGGGAGTTGCGTCTTTTCATACACCAGGCGCTCCATCAACTCACAGACGTCTTGCGCCGCATCTGCCCATTCCGGCCCCGTCGGTGGCCGCGTGACCCGCCCCAACAGCGGACGCAATAGCTCGAGAACCTTCTTGGCCGTACGCACCGTGCCCACACGCTTGCTCCACGGCACGTTGCTGGCCGGAACGAACTTCTCTAGCACCAAGTCGCGGTATGCGGCCAGCAGTTCGTCACGGAACGCCACCAGCACGTGTCGGCCATGCAGCTTGCTGGTGTACAGCGGCAGCACCGCGCTGCGAGCCAGCACCTTGGTGGCCGATGTGGATAGGTGCAGCACCGCTGCCACTTCGTGCCAGCCACGGAGCACGGGGCTGTCGCGGCTCAGGCGCTCGCGGCGCAGGCGGCGGCGCAGCACTTCGTCCGCGTACCCTTTGGCGCGCAACTCGCGGAAGTTGGTGCGGCTGTAGTCACGCGGCATTACTCGCCGTCCTGCATGTTCTTCCACCGAAGCCGCTGCGCTATACTCATCTTCCGACGGGTGGCAACCTGTGGCCGCTAACGTACCGGGCGTACGAGAAAGTCTGCTTTCCGCATCCACACAAACACTTCATTTCAACTCCTTCTCATCCTCCTCGGCCGTCTCGTAACCTTCCATGTGCTTGTCCCGGCGGCTCAGGTTCTGCAACAGCGTGGGCATGTGCAGCTGCTTGATGTTGCTGCGCAAGTTGCCCACGGCCAGCAACGTGGCGTCGCGGATGGGACGGCTTTCGCTGCTGGCGTCAAAGGCCCAGGCAATGTTGTCGTACACCCAGGCGTGCGCAAAGTGGTCGGGCACACTGGCCACGTACACAAACTGCACCGGCTTGATCAGCTGCATCTCGTGCAGGCTGCCAGGCACCGTGCCCTCCTCCACGCGCTTCTTCACCAGCGCGGCCACGTGGCGGGCAAACTCCTCAACCTCCCAGCAGCGCGCGGGCAGCGTTACCACGGGCGTCTGCGGGCTGGGGTCGGGCGCTGCGCCCAGCGGCACGCGGAACGGCATGCGGCTGACGTCGATGATCTCGGTGCGGTTCTCGGACACGGTGAGGTCAATATCGTTCCACTTGGGGCGACCCACGGCGTGTACGTTGTAGGTGTTCAGGTACACGCACTTGGGATGCCGCAGCGCAAAGCTGCGGGCGTTGCGCTGCTCGGGCTGGCGGTCCACCACCGCCATGCGCACCGAGAACCGCTGCATCAACAGGTCCAGCTGCTCCCAGTCCTGGTACACGCCAATGTGCACAATCTGCCGCCAGAACGGCATGGGACCGGGCCGGCTGATGACCACATGCAGCGCGTTGCCCTGGTCTACGCCCATTGTGCAGGGGCCGGGGTCTTCGTAGGCGTTGGGGTAGTCGCCGCAGAAGCGCAGCACGTGGCCAGGGGTCAGCACGTCCTCGCTGGGGATCCAGGCGATGCCGATGTTCAGGTTGTAGAAGTGATGCGGCTGCCGCGTGCTGTGGTACAGCTTCACCAGCTTGCCGGGGTCCACGGTGGGGCTGTACAGCTGGCTGAGGCTGTAGCCGTGCGGACTCTTGACCGTCGGGCGGCTGGCCACCCACTCGCCGTGCTGCGGGTCCAGCTCGGTGCCGCACGTGGGGCAGCAGCGGTACCAGTCCATCGACTCCACGTCGATGCCCGCCGTCAAAGCCCTGCGCCACGTGGTCAGGTACTTCTTCTTGCGCGGGCGCAGCACCTTGAGATCCGTCTCGCCGAGCACGGTGGGGAATTCGCTTTCCATGCTGACCCAGCGGTTGCACGTGCCGCAACGGATGTGCCACATGCGCTGGTCGCTGCCCGGGATGCCGCTGTCCGGCGCGCCGCTGTAGGCATAGTCGATGCCGAACTGCGGAATTGACGGATTCGATAGCTCATAGCAGAATCTATACGGAGAAGCGGCCAACCGCTCCACGGCCATCGCCTTAGCATCGTCGGTTGCCTCATCGAGTTCGTCAAACACAATGCCGTCCGCCGGCACGCTCTTCATGCCGGTCTTGCTGCGCATGCCGCGGAAGTACACGAACCCCGCGCCCACCTGGCGCACGCCGGTCTTGTCGATGTCGCCCACCACCGTCTGCAAGTAGGGGTTCTCCTCCAGCAGCGGCCCCACGCGCGTCTGGCTGAAGTCGGTGACGTCGGTCTTGGTGGGGAAGAAGTACACCGTGCCGCGCCAGTTCTTCACCTCCACGCACTTCTGCAACATGCTGAGGATGGCCCACACGCTGCCGCCCACCTGTGTGGCCTTGCGCAGCACGATGCTCGGATGCGCATCGTCGTACAGCTGGCGCAGCCACGGGCGCGTCTCGAGTTCGGCCACGCGGCGCTCGATGGTGATGCGGTGCTTGCGCACCCATACGCTGAGGGGCGGCAGGTCCAGCGCGCGGCCATGCGCCGTCACGCGGCCATGCAGCGCGTTCACCAGTTCCAAGCTGCTCAGCTGTGGGGCCGGGTCGGTCATGGCGGTGGGCTGTCCTCCGGCGGTGGCGGTAGCGGCACCGGCACCACGGGGTGCGCCAGGCTGACCGTCACCACTTCGCGCAGCATCGTCAAGGCCGCAGTGCGCTGGTCCACGGGCACAAAGGCAATGATCAGCTGCTCCAGCCCTATGAGCACTGGCTGGAGCAGCTGCGCCATGCGCAACCGCAACTCGCCGTCCACGTCCTGCATGGCTTGTTGCGCGCGGCCTGCACGTTCGATTGCCTCGATGCCTCGGCTCAGCGTAGCCAATCGGCCGGCAAAGTACTCCTCGGGCGTCAGCGTGGGAAACTGGCTCTGCCAGTCCATCAGCGCCCGGATCTCGTTAATGACATCGCGAAAGTCTGCCACCCGTTCCATCGGCAGCTTGGCGTACCGGTCAAAGAACGCCCGCAGCACCGGGTACCGGGCGTACAACTCACGGCGAGCCACGCCGCTGTAGTCCAGGATGGTGGCGGCGCGTGCGCCACGGCGCTGCGCCACGGTGTGCGTGCTGGACTGGTCCTGCAACGGGCTGCCGCCACCGTGCCTGGCACAGTGCAGGTAGCCTGGACGCGCCGGCTTGGGGCACTGCACGCCCTCCGAGACGTCGTGCTGGCAGCGGGCGCGGCCGTCGGTCAGGCTGCGCTGCCAGTGCGCTTTAGGCGGACGCCGCTTGCCCATAGTACCAGAGCCCTCGACGCTTCATTGACTCCTCCACGGCGTCGTACACCCGGTTGCGGAATCGGCGCGTGCGCTCCTCGTACCAGGGCGTACGGGTAAAGCGCGTCAGCTCCTCGGCCAGCACGTTGTTGGTGGGGAACGCCTCGTAGGTCCACCCCTGGTCGCGCGTGGCGTGGCACCGGGGGCAGTGGGCCGTTACTTCGGTAGCGGCGGGGTACGCGCGGGCGCAGCGCCGGCAGTACCGGTGCCGGGGCCGAAACAACACCGACAGCACAAACAGCTGCACCCGGTTCAACCGCGCGTCGCGGATGCAGCAGATGATATCGACCTTCTCCACGAGCAGCCGGTGCTGCACGCTGGCGTGCGGCGGGGTGATCGACGCGCTGGCCGCTGTGATCATGCGCAGCCGATCGATAGCCACGCCTTGCGGTGCGCTCAGCCTGGCGTGCAGCTGTAGCAGCCGATCGATCATGGCATCGACGTTGCGGTAGCTGCTCATGCGCGCCGCATAGCGCCGTTACCGTGCGGAACGCAAGCGGCCCGCACCGGCCTCTGCATGGCGGAGCCCCTGTTCGTAGAAGAACGCACACAGCACCGACACGCGCACCCCGCACCGCGCACACTCCAACCAGCCCTGCGGCAAGCGCCGGCCCCGGTCCCGCGACACGTCCGTGAAGTCGTGCTCGGGGCAGGCGGTGGCCTTGGCGAACATGCCGGCCTGTCGAATCAACTCGAAGCGTTGCACAATGGAGATCATGGCGTCACCGAGCAGACGTAGTTTTGCGACGCGGCGCTGCACATGCCGTAGTCGCCCGTGGCATCGTACTCCACAGGAGTGCCCGCCAAGCCCACCTGTGCCCGCACGGCACCGGGCGTGGGCGTCGTCTGACACCAGAAGGCGCGGTTGGCATCACCAGGCGCGCAGCGCACCACCTTGCCGCCCAGGTTGGGCACTTCAACCGGTACGCCCAGCGGTGCAGCGGCAAAGCCACGCGGCGTGGCAGCAGGATTGACGCAGATGTACGGTGGCGCAGGCGTACCGGGCGCTGGCGTGTTGACGCATGCCTGCACGTCGCCGATGCCGCCACCAAACACGGCCACGTGCCCCGTGGGCACCAACGCCACAAACGGCGTGGGCGTCTGCGTGGGCTGCGGCACGAAGAACGGAGCCTGCGCCGGAGTAAGCGTGGGCGGCACCAGCGGCGTCTGCGTGGCGGTTGATGTCGCAGTGCCAGTAACCGTCTGCGGCACGACGAACGGCTTAGGCGGTACAGGCGTGCCGGTGGGTGTAGCTGTGGCCGTGTTGGTTGGCGTGTGGGTGGGCTGCGGAACGATGAACGGGTTAGGTGGTTGCGGCGTGTTGGTTGGCGTAGCCGTGGCAGTGCCCGTGGCAGTAGACGTGGGCTGCGGCACGAAGAACGGATTGGGCGGCTTGGGTGTGTTGGTCGGCGTGGCCGTAGCCGTACCGGTGGCCGTAACCGTGCCGGTGGCCGACGCCGTTGGGGCTGGGATGAAGAACGGCTTAGGGGGTACCGGAGTATTAGTGGGTGTTGAGGTGAGTGTTACGGTCGGCGTACTGGTCGGCGTCTGCGTCGGAGACGCCGTGGGCTGCGGCACGATGAATGGGTTGGGCGGCTGCGGTGTGTTAGTGGGCGTGGCCGTGTTGGTAGGCGTTACCGTGACCGTATTCGTAGGAGTGTCGGTGGACGCTGGAATGAAAAAGGGCTTGGGCGGCACGGGCGTGTTGGTCGGAGTAGCTGTGACCGTACCGGTGGGCGTGACCGTAGGCGTTGCAGTGAACGTGCTGGTAGCGGTGCCGGTGGGCGCTGGAATGAAGAAGGGCTTGACGACCGGCGTGTTGGTGGGCGTAGCCGTGGCGGTGCCGGTGTTGGTTGCCGTAGCCGTAGCCGTGCCGGTGGCCGTGTTGGTAGGTGCGGGAATGAAGAACGGCTTAGGCGGTACCGGAGTCCACGTTACGGTGAACGTCGCTGTGGCCGTAGCGGTCACAGTCGCGGTAAGCGTTGGCGTGGCAGTGATCGTTGGCGTGGCTGTGATCGTGTTGGTTGGCTGTGGGATAACGAACGGCTTGCTGAGGGGCGTAAAGGTGCGCGTGGGCGTAAACGTGGGCGTGGGCGTTGCAATCGTCAGCGCGTACTTGGTTCCCAAGCACGCTGCCGCTAGCGAGCGATCCGATGGCGATAGCTCCGCGCTGTACACCACCACTTCCGCTATGGAGCCCACCAGGCCCCAGTTATTGAACGAGACGCCCAGCCGCCCGTTGCCACCACCCATGCCGACGACGTTGCTCGTGTCGCTGTAGAGCGTACTGCCCGACAGCCGCGCCGTCCAGCCGCTGGCGGTCGAGGTGACGTTGTACAGATTCCACGTGGCCAGGCTGGTGGCCGGGTTGCCCTCCGCACGGCGGGTGGTGCTGCCAAAGCTGTCGTAGATGTTGCTGTCTCCTGGCCAGCGGTAATGCGTCGCCACGCCGGACGTGCTGTACAACCACAAGCCCGACGTGGCCGTGGACGCTGGCGGGTCCACGTCGGTCTTCACCACAATGAATACGTCGAACGCAGCGGGTGTCGAGGGTAAGTCGGGCAGCGCCAGCCCTTGCGTGCCGTCGTGATGCACGGCAGGCAGCCCGTTTACCACGGCGGTGTGGTACACCGGATTCGGCAGGCCGCTGACGGTGGTAGCGTCGCGCCCGTTGCCGCTGCTGTCTGGCCACGTCAGCAGCGAGGCTCCGTCGGCCAGACCGGTAATGGCGTCGCCGCGATACCACATGGCAATGCTTGCCTGCTGCGGTAAGCAACTGGTCGGCGTAGGGGTAGCGGTACGGGTCGCCGTGGCCGTGGCCGTGGGCGTGGGCGTGTAGATGGTTGGCGTGACGGTTGGCGCGGGAATGAAGAACGGCGCGAAGCGCGGCAGCGGGCAATACTCCACGGTCAGCGATGGGCGTTGACTGGGGAAGGAGACAGTCGAAGTGGCGATGTAGATGTAGTTGTTCCCGGTGGGTGCCGCCCCGCCAGGCCGATATGTGGTCAGGCGCAGGTCGGTGAACGTACCCGCACCCACCTTGATGTTGCTGAGGTTCTGGAGCGTGTAGTTCTCGTCCGCCGTTGCCACGCCAGACAGCGGCCCCGGTATGTCGAACGCCACCGGCCCCGTTGGCGTCGGCACCCAGTCGGCGCTGCTCATAGTGCCGCTGAAGTACCGTGCGCCGACCGTCGCGTCGCTGTTTGCCGCCGTATCAACGCCCACGAACAGGTGCATCCACGCCGCCGCCACGTACGCGCCCGCTGGGGCTGCATCACCCGTCGGGAACCGCGCCACGTAGTTCTCACTGGTGTACGTGCTGGTGCCGTCGTAACTTGCCTGGATGTAGTTGGCGGTGCCGGAAACAAATCCTGGACTGCTCCCCGGCCACGACGCCCCCTGCGTGTACGGGAAGCCATCGGACGCCAGCGGCGTCAGCACAGCGAACGTGCACTGGTTGCTCATTGGGGACGGTGTAGGCGTCAGTGTAATCGTCGGAGTCAACGTCACCGTCGCAGTCGCCGTAACCGTAGCCGTGCTGGTGGCCGTGGCGGTGGCCGTGGCAGTGGCGGGCGGCGTGTTGGTGACGGTTGCCGTGGGCTGTGGGATGATGAACGGCTTGGGCGGCAGTGGAGTCCACGTGGGCGTGGGCGTCGCCGTGGCGGTGCTGGTGGCAGTGGCCGTGCTGGTGGCCGTAGCGGTGGCCGTGGCCGTAAACGTGGGCGTGTTGGTGACCGTCGCCGTTGCAAGCGGCGTCGGTGTCTGCGGGACAACCACTGGCATAAAGCGTGGCGGCGGGCAGTATTCGATTGTGAGGAAGGGCTGCTGAGTTGAGAGAGCGCTCGACGTGGCGATGTAAAGATAATTGTTGCCCGTGGGCGCAGCGCCGCCGGGCCGCACCGCCACCAGGCGCAGATCGGTGTATCCGCCGGTACCAGTCTTGATGTTGGCCACATTGGTAAGCGCAACGTTCTGATCGCCGCTGGCGTAACCCGAGAGCGGCCCTGGCATATCGAACGCCACCGGCCCAACCGCCGTGGCGGACCAGTCGGTCAAGTCAAGCGTTGAGCCCGCATCAAAGTACCGCGCGCCGATCGTCGTATCGGTGTTGGCAGACGTCTGCGCGCCGACGAACAGGTGCATCCACGCCGTGGCGATGTACGAGTTGGCGGGAATCGCGGCACCCGTAGGGAACCGGGCGACGTAGTTCTCCGACGTGTACGTGCTCGTGCCGTCCCACGACGCCTGAATGTAGTTGGCCGAGCCAGTGACAAAGCCTGTTGCACTCCCTGGCCACGAGCCACCTTGCGCGTACGGGAAGCCGTCGCTGGAGAGTGGCGTCACCACGACGAACTGGCACTGGTTGCTCATCGGCGTGGGTGTCGTGGTAAAGGCGCTCGTTGCGGTGGCAGTCGCTGTTGCCGTTGCGGTAGCGGTAACGGTAGCGGTGCTGGTGTTGACCGGCGTATTGGTAGCCGTTGCGGTACGTGTCAAGGTGAACGTCGCGAGCGACGTTGCGGTAGCCGTTGCAGTAGGCTGCGGCACAAAGAACGGACGCGGTGCGGGGGTGATGGTCGGCGTTACGGTGGGCGTGTTGGTCGGCACGGCCAGCGTAATGCCGTACTTTGCCGCCAGGCAGGCGTTGACCGTGGCGCGGTCCACCGAGGACAGCGCGGTATTGTACAGCACGAACTCGGCGATGTACCCCACCAGGCCCCAGTTACTGAACGACACGCCGATGCGCCCGTTGCCACCGCCCATCGCCACGGTGTTGGTCGTATCTGAGTACACTTGCGCACCGTTGAACCGGGCGATCCAGCTAGCGGAAGCGGACGACACGTTGTATATGTTCCACGCGGCCAGGTTGTTCGGCAGGTTGCCCTCGCTGCGGCGGGTGGTGCTGCCAAAGCCGTCGTACACGTTCAAGTCACCGGGGTACCGGTAATGCGTCGCGAGCCCCGACGTACCGTACAGCCACAAGCCCGACGCTGGAGACGCCGCCGGAGGGTCAAGGTCGGCCTTCACAACGATGAACGTCTCAAGTGACGCAGGCGTCGCTGGCAGGTCGGGCACCGCCAGCCCCTGTGCGCCGTTCTGATACACGGCAGGCAGTCCGTTCACAATTCCGGTCTTGTACGTCGGATTGCCAAGGCCGCCCACCGTCGTGGCGTCCCGTCCGTTGCCGCTACTGTCGGGCCACGTGCCGAGGCTCGCACCGTTGGCGACGCCGGTAATGGCGTCCGCCTTGTACCAGATTGCCATACCGCTCAGCACCATGCAGCCCGTTGGCGTCACGGTGGCGGTAGCCGTGGCGGTGGCGGTGGCCGTGCTTGTCGGCGTGTTGGCCGGGGTGTTGGTTGCCGTGGACGTATTGACAGGGGTGTTGGTGCTGGTGGCCGTGGTTGTCCGAGTAGCGGTAGCCGTGTTGCCCGGCAGCGGGGTGTTCGTATTAGTCGCGGTCGCTGTGGGCTGCGGAACGAAGAACGGCTTGGCCACCGGCGTGTTGGTCGGCGTGGCCGTGGCCGTGGCCGTGTACGTACGTGTCACGGTGTTGGTGAAGAGCGGCGTGTTGGTGCTGGTGGCTGTATTGACGGGCGTATTGGTAGCGGTAGCGGTGTTCACGGGTGTGTTAGTGCGTGTGGCCGTGTTGGCCGGCGTATTGGTAGCGGTAGCGGTGTTGACCGGCGTGTTGGTGCGTGTGGACGTGTTGGCAGGCGTGGGCGTCCACGTAGCGGTGGCTGTGTTGGTGGCCGTGCCGACCGGCCCAGGCGTGGGCGTTTGCGGAACAAAGAACGGGCGGAGGGTGGGGCCAGGCGGCGTGGCGGGGAGTTGCGGAATGTAGGGGATGTTCGAGCGAAGCGGTGGAATCCAGTTAGCCGCCGTGACGGTGAAGCCAACCACCAGCACCGCAACGATCCATGCGACCCGGCGACCCCACAATGGTTCCTCCACCCATCAGTACATGAGCCGACCGGCTCGGATCTTCCCGAGACCGGGAGAGGTATCGGTCACATTGGTGCCATCGCGCGTCACCAGCACATTGCAGTCGGTCGGCGGCGTCGCCACGTTCAGCGGTACCGGCACCTGAAACGATACGACCGTGTAGCCGCTGCTTGCTTGAAGCATGCTCGCACAAACAGACGACGTGGACGCGCCCCACGTCATGTTCCGCAACGGCACCGTGACAAAGTAGCCACCGCAGCCGATCGCAACCTTGTAGCATTGGTTCTGGCATATGCCGCCACCGCTTCCGGTGCAGCACGCCAGTGGGACACCGGCAGCGGTGCATTGGCTGTTGTCGACCGTGGACGCGACTTCCATGTCGAAACGGATCGTCGGCACGCCCAGCGGCATCGCCCACGTCCACGTGAACGGCCACACGAAGGAATCCGTCGTGCCGGGGTCGCAGTCGCGCGTGGCGAACTGCGGCTGCCCTTTGCTTGAATCGTTTAGGTTCAGCGGACACGACAGCGTGTTGCCGGACGCCGGCCCCATGCCGAACTTGTTGGCGAGGTAGCTGAACACCAACTGGCGATCCGCCGCCGAGAGCACTTGGTTGTAGAGGATGAACTCGCCGACGTCGCCGTTTAAGTAGTAGTTCAAGCCACCGTCGCCCGTGCCGCCATGCGACTGCCCGAGCGTTGGCGTGGCGGAGAACTGCACCG
>Ga0306917_10000348_pt1 | contig 18765 bp, 20 predicted proteins | sample tim00Cox00000000_FD_203313 | JGI IMG/M metagenome (GOLD analysis project Ga0306917, IMG submission 203313) | Lab enrichment of tropical soil microbial communities from Luquillo Experimental Forest, Puerto Rico - timezero.00C.oxic.00.000.000 (v2)... | ecosystem: Environmental > Terrestrial >... | reverse complement strand
GATCAAGATTCAGGTTCTTCCCGATGGCAGGAACCAGTCCAAGGCAACAATTACCTATCGGCATTCAGCGCTCACGCCCGAAGGTAATGAGGAGGTTGCAAAACTGGACACACATTGGGCAGAGCAGCAGCGCGTTCATTGGGAGAGTGCGATCAACTCAATTCTGTTCAAGGAAGCGAAACATGACTGATGTGGAGTTGGCTCGCGCACTCGAGAGTGGCGAAATCGCAAACGAAAACTTCCGTCATGCGTCGCACCTGCATGTAGCATGGGTTTATCTTGCTGAATCATCATCGGTGAGTGAAGCGACCTCAAAAATGCGAAACACGCTCCGGAGATTCGCCGCTGCCGCTGGCAAACCTGAAAAATACCACGAGACCATCACGCTTTTTTGGATGTATCTCCTCTCATGGGTGAAATCGACGGCGGGTCGCAAAAGCTTGCAGGAATTCGTTCAGGCCAATCCGCGATTGCTAGAAAAAAATTTGCCACTCACTTATTATTCGCGAGAGCGGCTTTTCAGCGGCCACGCGCGGACTTCGTGGGTAGAGCCAGATTTGAAACCGCTTTTGTTCGATGCCACTTCGTTTTGTTCATCCAGTTCACCGGGCAACCCATCGGATCGGTCTCTATCTCGATAAGTTAAGCGAACGCGGATTGACCCAGGGCGAAGCACACATCCTGGCCTTACTTGCGCAGTCCGCACCGGCAAAGGTGGTCGATCTCCACCGCGGTCTTGCGCACAAGAGATCCACATTGACGAGCATCCTTGATCGCCTCACCGACCGCGGTTTGATCACGCGCGAGGTCGGCACGACTGATCGCCGCACGTTTCTTATCAGACTTACAGCAAATGGTCGAAAGCTAGCCCGCCGCGTCAGCCGCCATTTGTCCGATCTCGAACGCGATGTCTCGCAGCGCGTAACAAGCGCCGACATCAAGGGCTTCAACAACGTTGTCGCAGCGTTGGAACACGAAGCTCATCATCGAACGCGAGCACAACGCCGCCGGTAGCAGCGTCGCTACCGAATTAATCGAACGCCTAACGAGAAAGAGATAAGCCAACGCAGGGCCTCGTGGCAAACACGACTGATTTGCATAGAAATGGGGCCGTTGGCTTCATCGATTGGTTAGATGGATGAGCCGCTGCGTTATCCAAACGCGCAGCCATTCAACTCATTGAACATTCACTCGTTCCGGTCGCTCCCCCGGGCAATCGCTATTCTTGCCGTAGCAAATGCGCCGGATCGATTCGACTGGCGCGGGTCGCTGGAATAAGGCTCGCGACTGTTGCGACCGCGAGAAGAAAAAGCGCGCCACAATCCCGGAGAAACTTCCGACAGCCGACACGGGTCCGCGGCTCACGAAGAATCAAGAAGCATCGTCCCAAAAATGAAACGGCCAGATCCCAATCACGGAACAACTCGGTCACGCCTTTCGCAGCGGATTGCATTGCAATCAGCGTATGTTGAGCAACTTACGGCGCAGAGTTATGTCGTGGCACGCGCAGTGCATAGCGTCTCGGTATGAAACAAATTAATAATACGAACACCGAATTCGAATCCACTTACGCTCTCCTGGTACGCTCGGAAGAAAAAAGCCGTAGCGCACTCGAAACTCTGGTTTACGCGCTCTTCATGCTCGGCATCGTTCTGTCGATCTTGCAGTTCGCGCAGACTCCGGTGAAAATTTTCGCAGCCGGACTCGAGCCGCGCGTAGTCTGCAACAATACTACGACCGACCTGTGTGCGGGAAGTTGAGGAGACTTAACACGCGTGAGCCAGTCCAGTATCATTGTCGTTTTGTCGCCTAACAAACAAAGGCGCGATATATGATAACTGATTTACGCTTCGCCTCCCGCAAACTCCTCAAATCTCCGGGATTTACATCCGTCGTCGTTATCACCCTGGCGCTGGGCATCGGCGCCAACGCCGCCATCTTCACGCTTGTGCGCGGCGTGCTCATCAAGCCGCTGGTTAATCGCGACGAGGATCGGTTGATTTATATCCGGCAAAGCGCGCCGGGTGCGGGCACCGAAAACAGCACCTGGTCGATGCCTGAAATTGGAGACTTGAAGGCGCGGGTCAAGAGCTTCAGCGAGTTTGGCGACTTCTCCACGATTTCGTTCACCATGATCGGTTTGGGAGAACCTCGCGAAGTCAACGGGGGCGTGGTCAACGGATCCTATTTTGAGGTGATGGGCCTGCGTCCGGTATTGGGGCGACTCATTGGACCGGAAGATGACGGCCCCAAGGCTGCCGGCGTTGTTGTCCTCACTTATCGGTTCTGGTCAAACGCGCTCTATCGAGATCCGTCCGTCATTGGCAAAACCGCTAACCTTGGCGGCGTTGGCGGCGATCGCTCCGCCACGATCATCGGCGTGCTCGAGCCGTGCGTTCCATATCCCCAGGAAACCGAAATCATCGCCAATGTGGCGAGCAGCCCACACCATCTCTCAGCAACGATGGTCACCGAGCGTGTTCATCGGATGACGGAGCTTTTTGGTCGTCTCGCTCCTGGAGCCACCTTGGATCAGGCACGGGTCGAATTGCGCTCTGTGTACGCCGCGATGAAAAAAGACCATCCTGAGGCGTACTCAAAGCAGGCAGACTTTCAGATCTCGGCCAAGCGGGTTCGCGACCAGATCACCTCGGGCGCGAGGACCGTGCTCCTCCTTCTGCTCGCAGGTGCAGCTTTGGTCTTTGTCGTCGCGTGTTCCAATGTCGCGAACCTCATCCTGGCGCGGACCGTTCGCCGGGAAGGAGAGTTGGCGGTTCGGACGGCACTTGGCGCAAGCAGAAGCGCGCTCCGCCGGATGCTGCTGGCCGAAAGTCTTCTCCTTTGCGGCGCCGGCGCGGCCCTCGGCGTGTTGAGCGCGCAGTGGATGGTTGACGTGCTGGCTCGTTACGCGTCGCGTTTTTCGGTTCGCGCGCTCGGACTTACCATCGATTCCAGCCTGCTCTGGGTCGGCGCGGCGCTTGCGATTGTCGCCGCAGTAATTTTGGCCTTCGTCCCGCGCCTGCCCAATGACACGTCTGGTGCACTGCACTCGTCGAGCGGCAGCGTCCGGTTAACTGGCAGCAAGGGCCGCCAGCGTATCTTCGTCGTAACGCAAATTGGCGCATCGTTCGTTTTGCTGGCGGGCGCGAGTATGTTGGTCACAGCGCTGCTCGCGCTGCAAAGAACGAAGACCGGTATGGACACGCGCCGCGTGCTGGCGATCAATGTTCCCGCCGTCTTTAACGGAAAGACCCAGGAGCAAGTTGTCGATCTTTACAAGGAAATCATCCGTCGCATTGAGGCGCTTCCGGGTGTCAATAAGACTGCATTCGGGATGATTGCTCCCTGGCGCGACGCCGGCACCGGGCCCACGCTTCAATTCAACGCCGAGGGGTACGTTAATGCCGCGGGCGAAGAGGACCCGCGCACGCAGTTTCGTGTTATCTCTCCCGGGTTCTTCGCGGCGCTGGGCGTTCCGATCATCGCCGGTCGCGATTTCAATGAACTCGACGGTCGAAGCGAAGAGACTGTCGCCATTATCAGCGAAACCCTTGCCCGGCGCATGTTCCCCAATCAGGACCCGATCAATCGGCATGTGTTCTGGACTGATCCGGTCTTGAAAGTCACGCGCGTGACGCCGCCCAAACCACAACGTATCATTGGCGTCGCAGCCGATATTGACGATGTGCACATTGTTCCAGAGCCTACCATGACGATCTACCATAGCTTTGAACAGGGTCCGCTTTTTCGCGGCCGCCTTTTCATCCACACCAGTGCCAATCCTTATTCACTCATCACGCCGGTCACTCGCATTATTCGCGGCATGTCCGCGGAACAACCGATTGAGCGTGCCGGTACTCTCGAAGACGCCCGCGCCGAAGTGCTCAGCCCGCAGCGTTTGAACTCGATGGTGTTTGGCGTGTTCGCCGCAGTCGCATTGTCGATTGCTGTGGTCGGAGTCGCAGGCGTGCTTGCGTTTTCGGTCAGCGCGCGCACGCGGGAGTTCGGTATTCGGCTGGCCCTTGGATCGCAGCCGCAGCGTCTTTTCAGAGATGTCATCTCGGAGGGCGCGGCGATGGCCACGGCCGGGATCGTGGCAGGCGCGGTATTCGGATTCGGCCTGGCGCATGTGGCGCACAGCTATTTCGCGGATGTAGCGATGCCCGGCGTTTTGCCGGTGTCCGTCTCGGCGTTTGTGCTGCTTACTGTCGCGGTGATCGCATCAATGCTGCCGGCAGCGCGCGCAGCGCGCGTCGATGTTATTCAAGCACTACACACCGAGTGATATTACGGACTAGGAATCTGTTGTTGTAGCTGGAATAAATTGGCGGCCTGGATCCCCCGCAAGACAATGGCAGTTTGTGATTTTCGCGGCTGATGTTCACCCGCACCATTTCACGCGTACGCGCACGCGTGGCATGTCGACGAACATTATCGGACGAAAAACGCGAAGTGCGTTGATCGCAAATCAACGCAATCGCGAGAACTGAGCGACGTTGGCCGTCCGTCGCTAACCACGATCACGCACGGTTTTCTCGCCGCTTTCACGCGCGCAATTGGCGCAGCAAAATATTTTGCCGCCGCTCTCCACGCCGTGACCGATGATGCGGCAGCCGCAATGATTGCATTGCGGGGCCATCACGTGAATCGCGCATTCGAAGCTGTCGAAGACGAGCGTTTTGCCGTCACGTTTAATCTCAAACGTTTTGTCGTAGTCATTTCCGCAATGTGCACATTTAGCCATGAGATTGTCTCTGGTTCAGGGTTTCATTTAGACATCTAAAACTTTTTGGAGACGGATCAAACTGGTTGTAGCGAGCGAAAATGGTCCGCCAATTTCGCGATCGGCGTTTTGATGAGATCGGACTTAACATGCTCGACGATTCGTTCCCGGATTTCCGGCGGTAAAAGGTCGACAATCTCTGTGTAAATCGATTCCGGAGCGGCCAAAGACCAGCCTTCACCCGTTTTCTGCTGAACGAGTTTCGCGGTTTCGTCGGCGAGCTGCTTACGGACTTGACGGCTCTCCTCCATCTCGAGCTGCGGCCAATCGGTGACGGCGGTCGTGTGACGCGTCCTCGACAAGTCGTTAACATTTGGGATGTCGAACGCCTGCACCGACTTCAGGCTTGGTCCTCGCGTCGCCGTTTCCCGTACTCGATACGCTTTGCCGATTCGTCTGAACCATTCCACGCGCGTGCGCGTGCGCGGAACGGTTTTATGAGACGCGAGGGGCGAGATGTGTGAAGATTTTGCTTTTGCACACCGGATCAGTCAGATAAGGAACCAACCAGAGGGCTGGCTTTCGGCCCCGGCTCTTGCGACGGAAATCATCAATGAATCCGAAGTTAGCGTCAGCCACGATTGTCGTCCTTCTACTGCTACCAACGTTACGCGGGCAAAATGGCAGCGAATCTTCGCGACCTTCGCCTAATCCCGAAAGCGAAGTCTTATATTCGCTAATGTTCGCACATGCACGAAAGTAGAAAGATGAAGCGAAAGCTCGCTATCGTCAGCGGTGGCTGAGCTTTGTCTCGTTAGGTGTATGAGCCACCCAGCCAGTGCTCTCCAGTCATTCTCAGCAGCGGTCTTGATGCCTCCGAGCGCCTTCTGTCGTCTGCGCGACTCGCGTCGGGCCAACTAGGAAGCGTGCTTCGGCGTCCGATCGCCAGCCCGCGCCCGCCACGCCCGGTCGATGCCTCGCATCATCAGCGGATAGACGATCAGGTGCCGGAACGGCTTGATCGCGGCCATGTAGGCGGCCCCGAACAGTCCGTTTGGCTTCACTAGGACGGCCAGCTGGCCGCGGTAGCCGCCCGTCCCGTCTGGGACCCAGCCCAGGTGCATGACCCCGTGCATGGTCTGGTTGGCGATCTCCGCCGCCCACTCGTAGCCGAGCAGATACAGCGAGCTGAACGGGAGCGCGTCGAAGTCCGGGCCGGGGTTCTCGCGCAGATCGGCCGGCAACCGGTCGCGTAACGTCGGCACCCTGGAGCCGAGACCGGCGTCCGGGCCGTCCCAACCGAGCAGCTCCCCCAGCTTCCACCGGAGCGCAAAGAGCGTGCGGACGGCGCCGGGGGAGCTTTGCGACGGGTCCTGCGAGGCCATTAGCGCCACCAGTCGAGGGAAGTCGTCCGGGCCGCCCGCCGTCGGCAGCCCCCACACGTCCTCGATCCGGAAGTCTCGCGTGAACTCATGGATCCGCCAAGATCGCGAGGTATGCGCGGCTTCCGGGAGCCTCATCGGTAACTCCATCGACTTAGGGGGCAAACCGTAAGCAGACGCATTGGCACTTTCTGGAATGCGGCAATAATCGATATTGTACTCTTTGTTGTCGCACCTCTCCACAAACGGTTCTTGAAATCAATTCGGCGAAATGAATCGGTAGCCGATGCCCGGTTGCATCGCCCGGTTCGTTGTGAATTAGGCGGGGCCTGACGAAAACCTAACGCTGCTTTTCTATAGTACGCCAACAGCGCGCGAGATGAGGAGAATCACAATGCTGAGTGAAATGGAAATTTGCATCATTGTCAGAACCTTCGCCCATCGCGCGAGGAGCGGTGCATCGGTTGGCCCGAAGGTCGAGCTTTGCGTAAACGCGACAAACAGATAATCGACGAAGCGCGGTCGCCACTGTGCGCAAGAAAATCGAGCTCGTTCATCGCTTTCGACTTGCATTTGCGGAAATAGAAAACTGCGGCTGCCAAATTCGTTTCGTGCTTGGCGAAGATTTGGCCCGCCACCGTCAAGCCGCCAGTACCAAAGCGCGAAGACCAACACATTGGTCAGCCAAAGCTCGGCTCCGGAAAGAAGAAGCGAAAGGGCGTCCTCCTTATGTGACGGTAGGGCTCGCACCAACAGCGCGACTGACCCTGTCAATGCCACCGTCATGATCCCACTAATAATGATGCCCAAGATGTGATTTACGGACCGGTGCCCTGTGCGGTGACTGATCACCGTTGGAACAATCAAGACAAAGATCAGAGTCGGTAATAACCAAGTTGGGCCGACGACTAGCGAAGGAGGCAACGCCAAGTAAATTCCGGCCACGGCGACGAGTGCAAGTAACGCTTGCCAACGGGGTTCGGGTTTATCGATGCGATCCAATTGGTCCTGCATACCACCGCTATATACACAATTTGTATCGACGCGACTGTTTAGCTTTTGGTGTGGAGAACGCACAAATTATCGTGGAGTGGATGTCGCGGTGATTTCCTTGGATGTGCGGCCGCCAAGTCAGCGGCATACCACCTTGCGCGATTCAACGATGCCGCTGCGCTGGCGTTAGAGCTGGGACACACGAGCGCACATCTCGTATTTCCCCATTACCGCCAACTCGTTAGGCCAAAACAGGCCGAGCGATATTGGAAGATCGCGCCTGCTGTGGCTGGAAAGAAGGTCGTTCAATTCGCGGCGGCTAAGTAATGATGCGCGAACTGCCGCTATCGCACTTCACAGTCGCTCGGAAACCCGTGCCGACGTCCCGGTGACGCGAGACAGCGTCGTCGCATTCTCTCATTCCGCGGTTTAAGGTGGCTGCTCCGCTTATCGCCACCAAGTGCGCCGCAGCAGTTCGCGTGGAACTTTCAGGGCCTTCCAGTTGACCAAGTCGAACCTTGTTACTTCTACGAGTACGCAAAGGAGAGGGTTGCCATAGTCGACGCTGTGTTTGAATCCCTGAAGAACAGGGATTATGCGCAATCGGAAGACCCCACAAAAAGAAGACCAGACCGGATTGCGTCAAATCCGCGGCCGACTGATGAAGGAGAACGTGTCATCCACCATCGGCGGCCCAATACGTCAGTGGCTCTTGGAAGCAGGTTCCGCACAAGTCGTCCGCAACACGGATCAGGTGTTTCTGCGCATCTTCTACACCCTGATTGTAACTGAAAGGCCCAATCTCATGGAAAATATACGTGAGGAGGGACCTCGCTTGAACCTCGCTCAGTTCAACGACCAGCTTCTCGCTGAAAAAGCGTATCATGGACTGGATTACTTCGGCCTGCTTTTCCTTGGATAACGGGATCGACATTACACAGGGTAGGCCTAACGAGAAAGAGATAAGCCACGGCAGGGTCTCGTGGCAAACACGCTGAACTTATTTTGAAATGGGGCCGTTGGCTTCATCGTTTGGTTAGGCTGCTAGTTGACTGGGCGTAGCGCCTACGATTTCAGCGATGATCGCTGGAAGATGACACCTGCAAGCACGATGACGGCGATTGCCGCCCAATCGATCATCTGCCAGGTCGTTCGTTGAAGATAAACAGGTGCAAGTGGATTAAACAGGACGGCCAGAATCCCGAACACCCAAACCCATGCTACCTTTTTCATTCGATATGCGGTGACCGCTGAATAGGCGAACGTCACGCACGTGATCCAACGCAGCAGCGTGTAGAAGTCGGCTGCGAAAATGTTGTGACCGGCACCGTGGAAGCGATGGCCTCGAACACGAAAACGTCTTATCTGTGCGGGTTGAACGATAGCGAGAACCAACATCGCTCCCGTGATTAACCAAGAGATGTAAAGTGCTACAAGGCGCTTCATCTATCTCGATCTTCTTTTGTACCCAATACTGGTTCAACCCTTTTTGCTGGCCTATTTCGGTGAGTTCAGACCGTTCTCAGCGCGGGGGCGAATCGCTCCGACCGAACTTTCGCCTAGGTAGAAGATTTCATGACGATTAGACCCGGTTTACTTTTTACCAACGCCGATGCCCGCGATAGCGGCGCTAGTCGCGCCATTAAATCAAATCGCCAAATCGTCTGGTAACATGTTCGCGGGAGCCGTTGTCAACACAGCACGCTCAAATTTTCGATCGGGATCGCTCCGACTCTCGGCGCTGGTCCTAGATTGATGCGTAACTACGCCAGCGAATGCCGACCATTCGGTCCCATCTGGATCTCTTAGGAAACATCCGCGATAACCAAGGTGCGGTTGATGCGCAAGCCCTGCCGCCGAAGTACGCAGAGAATTCCAAATCGCTTCCAATTGATGCGCCGTACCTGGGTCAACGGACCAAACAGGATCGGGCCGACCCGAAAACAAAAAGGCACCCACCGTCCACCGTTGAGAACTATCAAATGATTTTGATGTGGCCATGCATCACGACCATGAACGTGCAAAAGTCCGTGTACGGTCCACGGTCGGCGGTACGAGGATCGTGAATAAGATGACCGCTGTTATCAACATTCGTGACAGGTGTCGAACCGGGTTTGTGTGTCCAGAGACCGTTGCGACCCTTGCGATACCAGTGAAAGTCCCCATTTGGCCAAACCACCAATGCGACAAGATGTCCTTCTTTCGGACACTTGTTATTCGCCGATGGACTGTTGATAAGGCAGTCGGCTTCCGCAGCCGGTCTAACGGAGGCACATGTAAGATTGGCGTACATCGCTCCTGCGGCCTGTCCGGGCTGTGCGAAGGTGTCACTACGATAATTGGTGCTGTAGTTATAGCAGTTATTGTTCAGTTGCTTTTGTCCGCCATCGTTCCACCAATCAGGCTCATAGAGAGGGGCACATCGGCAAGCCTTGAAATGCCGTTTATGCCAAGGAAACGGCCTTGCGGGAAACTTCAAACGAACCTTTCGAAAGCGGTTGATCTCCTTCTCAACAAAGCCGGGAGACCTCTGCCCGATTGGCAAACGTCGAATTGGCCCCGTGCTGCCGCAGATAAAATCCTCGAAATATGGATCGGTCGCACGATGCGACAGGCCCACACCAAAGAGATTGCCGTTGACCAACTGAAGACTTTTAGGCAGTCCCCTCTGCTTGCCCTCGACAAAATCGATCGTCAGGCCTCGATACCCGAGGGTTGGAAATGTTGGTAATTTCGCCTCGTCACGCTTTAATTGGCGTTCGGGCAGCAGGCGCGCCGCAGCTTCTTGGGCGTCGCTTCCTTCCAGATAGAGAATCGGATTGGGACGTCCGCTAAACACATCAATGGTGATTCTTAATCTCGTAACTCCCCTTTCTCGTCTGACCTAAAATTTGTGTTGTCGGTACGACACGAACCCCCACGACTTCCCAAGCTACGCTTACAACACGAACGGCGACGGATGTTGTTTCTACAATAATTAAATGCCAAAGAAAATTCTCGGAGCAAGTAGGCCTAAGGTCGTATAGACCAGGAAGCGAGATTTCTTCGAAACTACGCATCACTAAGAAGATTTGAATCCGGGGTCAGGGTTAAGAAAGCCCTCTCTCGGGTGTTTTCTTCCCCTCTTTCAAACCTGTGCAGTCGCCAGGGCCAACCACCGGGAGAATAGAAGGAGAAGTATATGAACCGGCTCACCAATCTGAAATCTTTGATTCTTATTCCGCTCGCACTCGCCTGCTTTGGGCCTTCGCCCACGGCTCAAGCGGTCGTCCCGCCACCGGACGGAGGCTATCCCAACAGCAACACCGCTGAAGGACATCAGGCCCTCCTTAGTCTCACAACCGGATTTGGGAACACGGCCGTTGGTTTTCAAGCGCTGATGGACGATACCACTGGCGGCGGCAACACGGCCACTGGCCTTCATGCGCTCAAAAGCAACACCACCGGCAATAGGAACACGGCCAACGGCGTTGATGCGCTCCGCGTGGACAGAGCGTGGATCGTCCACATCCACGCGCGCCTTATAGGCGCGTGGATGGACGAAAATCCACGCTGCGGATGAAACGGAGCGCTTAGGCTTTGGCATAGGTTTGGGTGAGTTTGTTGAACTTCCAAATTTTCGCTTTGCACGCCTCGCGCACTAGTTCGTAAGCGCGTGAGCGACCGCAGCCGGTCTGATCGCTGATGAGTTTCGCGAGAGGTTTGATTTCCATTTCCTTGAATTTCAGGTCGCGGATCATGTCGAGGGTGAATCGCACTGGTTTTGCGCCGGTGATTTCGCGACGCAAGGCTTCGACATCGAAGTTTTGGTCGACCTCATAAATCAGCCTTTCGGGGTTGAAGCGCACGGCGAAGGGAGAAAACATCTGGCCGTTGTTGTTTTTGGCGCAGGTGAGAACAAGCACGGTATAATCTTCGGTGCCGGGAATCACGTTAATGGACGCACGCGACCAGAATTGGAGGACTTTGGAATTTCTTCCGAATCCGGCTGCCTCAAACCCAAATGCCTTTTTCATTCCTGCCACGCCGGTAAGGGCGTCAGTGGCGATTATGATTGCGCGGTCTGGATTTCCGGTTCGCGAGATGCGCCCGATTTCGCGACAGGTCGCGGCCATATCAACGTCCTTGCTCAGATCGCCAATACCAAGTTCGTTGAGCGGGTCGAGGGCGACGCCAATCGGATTGCGCTGGCGAATCGCATTTTCCAGATCGCGAGCGTTTTTGGGGTCGCTCAAGTGAAGAATTATATCGCGATCGGTTTCCAGCGTGTGAATTAACAAATTTTTCTCCACCAGCGGCCAGTCGTCCCCAGCGTATTTTTTGAGTGGCTCTAAGTCATCCTGCAACCGCGAGATTCCGTTTTGCGTTTGGACCAGCATCCAAGGTTGCCCTTTGGTGTGGTGCGTCTCGATGCCAGCCAAATCCGTTCGGTGATGAAGGCGACCAGCAATTGCAGAAGCAACCGCGATTTGCCGATGCCGCCAATGCCTGCGACCACCAACGAGAGCGCAACGCCCAGCAAACGATCACCGAGAAAATTGGCGGCTGGATTGCGTGGCATCGCCAGAATTTCCGACGGCGAGCGAAACGAAAGTTCTGAGCCGTTACGCCCGGAGCTTCCCACATCGACAAATTCGGTCGTTTCATCGCGTGCGGCGATGATGGTCTGCTGCGCCTGCTCGATGGCGTCGCGCCGCGTTTTCTTGTCCCGCACGATGTCGAGGTAATGGCCGACGTTGACCCGCACCCGCAGACGAAGGCGTTCGGCCAACTGTTTTTTGTCGAGTAAGGCTCCGTCCATCACGTAACATATCTCATATGCTACGGCGCATGAGCAAGCTTTTTCTTGCCGTATTCTCAAACGATACTTACATTGTATGCTATGCCTAGACCAGCCAGAGTTAAGAGTCCGATTCGCGATCTCCGGGCGATCATCGGAAAAACCCAACGCGAGTTTGCGCTCGCAATCGGAATCAGTCCGATTGCCCTCAACCGCATCGAGAATGGCACGCTCGCGTTAAGCGGACGCATCCTTCGCAAGATTCAAGTCGAAACGGGAATCGATCCCCGAAACCTCCTAAAGCGTAAGGGCAAGCTCCGCGCAATTGAAGGGCAGGAATACACGGCGGGATTTTATGAGTATTGGAAGGACGTTCATTCTTGGCAGAGTGAAGAAATCGCCAGAGCACTCGCATCACGGGTAGAAATACTGCTTCTGGCCGCAGTGGACGCTTCCAAAAAAAGAATGTGGAACGTGATGGGTGAGATTTATGAGACTCTCGACCGCTGCCGAACCGATTTTAACCTTGAGCGGCCAATGGATGCGATTCTCGCAAAGCAGAAGCCGCCGATAAAATGGGACAATGTGATAAAACCATCCCGGCAATGGGAAACTACTGCGCCGCGAAAGCCACGACCTTCTTCACAGCAGCACCGGAAGGCATGATCTGCCAGTAACGGTGCGCTTCCTTTGGTTTCACGGCGCGTTTGTAGTGCTTCTCGATCACGGTTGGACTGTTGCCCATCTGCACCGCGAGCGCGTTGATGTCGTTAAACTGAGCAAGCCAGTAGCTGCCGAAGGAATGCCGCGCCGCATTGACCGGCCAGCGTTCGCCGAGACCCGCCGCTGCTTTATCTTCGTCGGTTTTTCGGCGGAAGTTTACGCAAGACACAACCGCCCCGGCCTTCATCCGATACGGGGCAAGCCAAGCCAGTAAATTAGGCTCCATTTTTACAAAGCGTTTTCGGCCGGTCTTGGCCGAACGCACGGTGATGAGGGAATCACCAAAATCAACATCGGCCCATTGCAGATGGAGAATTTCCGAAGAGCGCAAACCGGCAAACAAACCGATTGCCCAATATGGAAGCATCTCCGGCGATGATGCCGCGAGAAGAAGCCGGGCATCTTCAACGCTCAAAACTTCAACTTCCCGGCTCGGCTCTTTAGCGCGGGTCGCTCTAGTTGCCGGATTCTCCGCGCAATAATTGCGTTTGGTGCAAAAGGAAAAGAGAGTGCGAACATCGCGCCGGAAAGTGTTGCGCGTCACCGGGCTAACGCCCAACGATTCCAACCAGGCGTCGATTTCCTTTGTGGTGATCGCGGCAACCGTGCGCTCGGCAAATGCTTTGGCGAATCTTCCAAGCCGGATTTTCAAATCGCCGCAATAGCGCACCGAGAACCCCGCGTCCTTACGATTGGAAATGAGTTCCTCGACCGCTTGGGGCACCGGAACCGACCCGCGTTCGGTCTGCAAATGTTTGAGATAAAACTGGGCGGCCTCAGCAATTGTCCTGTTGTATTCGGAAAGCTCTTTTGCCGCCCGTTGCGCCATGATCCGCAGTTCAGTCGGAAACGCCATGCCTTCCGTTCCCTGATTTAAGAGTTCAATCTCTTTTTGCGCGGCGTAGGTCTTAGCCTCAGCTTGGGTCTTAAAAAACTTGCGCTCCCATTTGCCACTGACTTTTGAACGGACAACAAATTTCAACTGAGGATGCTTATAACGTTTGATGCGGAAATGTTTCTTACCCATAAGGCCACGTTGCTATTTGTTGCTATAAAATGCAAGGAAAACGTGCAATCATGCGTTTTCATGCGTTAGCATCTGTTAGCTGCTTTTTGGCCGTTTTACCTATGAAAAACGCTGGTTCAGAGGAGTGGGTCGGCCGGGACTCGAACCCGGAACCAACGCCTTAAAAGGGCGCTGCTCTACCGATTGAGCTACCGACCCGAGCGAGCAGCTTGTCTACTCCAGCTGACACAGTGCCGCAACAGCAGCGCTTTTCCATCAGCATTTTGGCTTTAAAAGAACAGTCAGCGTGATAGGCGTTGCCGAATGATAAAGCATTGCGCAGGTCTCATTTGCATCGTTGGAGTTTCGGTCGCGCACGCAGCCGATTTCGACCTCGCGACGAGCGCAACCAACGAACTCGGCGTCGATCTGCATCGTCAGTTAGCGCGCGGCGAAAATCTTTGTTTTTCGCCTTATTCAATTCAAAGCGCGCTCGCGATGACGTTCGCTGGCGCGGATGGCGAAACGCGAACGGAAATGGCGCGCGTCCTCCATTTCCCAAATGATGGCGACGCGATTCATGCCTCATTTGCGGCGCTGCAATATTCGCTGGGCGAAATGGCGAAGAAGACTGCGGAGATCGCCGAGCAATCAAAGAAATTTGGCGGACCGAGCGAACAAATCGCGCTCGCCATTGCCAATCGACTGTTTCCTCAGACCGGCTACGAATTCCGCGACGCGTTTCGCGAACTAGTAAAGAAGTTCTACGGCGCGCCGTTTGAAATGCTCGACTTCAAAAAAGATGCTGACGGCGCGCGGCACCACATCAACAAATGGGTCGCCGACCAAACGCGCGACCGGATTCGCGATTTGATACCGCCAAACGGACTGAACGAAACGACACGCCTCGTATTAGCCAACGCCATTTATCTCAAGGCGCCGTGGGCTAAGGAATTCTCAGATGTATTTACCAAACCGAAACCGTTCCACGTTCGCGGCGGACCACCAGTCGATGTTCCGACAATGAACAATGTCAGCCAGTTCAGCTACGCGAAGCGAAACGGATACGCAGCCGTCGCGCTGCCATATTCGGGTACCGAATTGCAATTCTTGGTTCTGCTGCCGGACGAAACCAACGGTCTTCCTGCTTTGGAAGGAAAACTCACTGGCCAATTGCTAGCTACGTGCGCGAAACTCGATACTTCCCACGAGATCGATCTTTGGCTGCCGAAGTTCAAATTCGAGCCGCCGGCCATTCCGCTTTCGAACAACCTGAGGGCACTGGGAATGCAGAGCGCTTTCGACCAGCCGGCGGGAAGTGCAAATTTTGACAGGATCGCGCGGCGGAAACCGGACGATTACCTCGCCATTTCGGAGGTTTTTCACAAGACCTTCATCGCGGTAGATGAAAAAGGGACCGAAGCGGCCGCAGCGACTGCCGTCGCAGCGCTGGCGAGCACCGCTATGCGGACGCCACCGCCACCGCCCATTCCCGTGAAAGTCGATCGCCCATTTGTTTACGCGATTCAGCATGTGCCGAGCGGCGCTTGCTTATTCATCGGGCGCGTGACCGATCCGCGATAAAATTGCAGGGCGTTTCTGTGAAACGCCGAGGCGTCTGACCCAGACGCACTACAAAGGCGCCGCGTAACTCAACTCGCCGTCCACAATCTTTGCCACCGATGTCAAGGGATGCGGCTCGACTTTGTTTGAATCTAGAATGTGCAGCACTTCGACGCCGCGCGCTTTCAAGTAATCCGAAATAAGGGAGCGATGACATCGCCACCAAACCGCTTCGGCACATATGATTGCTGTTGGTCCGGTTTTCTTCGCAAGATCGAAAAGCCGATCAATTCCTTTGCGAAAACACTCTGTTCCCATGTAATCGGCATAACCACGGAGCATTTCGTTGCGCCACGCGGTATTCTTCGAATCCGGCTTCGGCTTTCGACGCCCGCCGAGCTCTGGAAAGTGTTCGTAGCAAATTCCAGTATCGGTTAACGACTTCGTCAGCGCCTCTCGACCGAATTGCGGATAACGCTTCGACCCGGGATACATCCGAACATCCGCGACAACTTTGATTCCATTCTCTCTCAACAGAGATACGAAGACATCGATCTTGCGTGTCGAATGCCCAATCGTCCAGATGCGTGAGATCATTTTGGTTCTTTTGATTTCGAAAAATTCCCGGATAACTTTCGTTTCCTAGCAAACAATCAACATGAAAAGATCACTCCTGTCAGCAATCCTAGGCTTCGCTACAATTACGCTTATGCAAGGCGCAGACACTCAAACGCAACCCGCGGCTGGCACAATGGCGCCAGATTTCAGTTTGGCTACAAGCGACGGGTCACAGGTCAGCCTGAAAGATTTCAAAGGCAAGTGGGTCGTCCTTTATTTTTATCCGAAAGATATGACCAGCGGTTGCACGATGGAAGCGCATAACTTTCAGCGTGATCTCGAGAAATACACGCAGGGCGGCGCGGTCATTCTCGGCGTGAGCGTAGACAGCCCCGATTCACACAAGCAGTTTTGTGCAAAAGAAGGTCTTACCTTCAAACTGCTGGCTGATCCGGGTGGAAAAGTCTCGACGCAGTACGGATCGACTATGCAATATCAAGGCACAACGATGGCTGCGCGAAACACGTTCCTGATTAGTCCGGATGGAAAAATCGCAAAGGTTTACACAGGGGTGAAACCAGCCGAGCACAGCGAGCAGGTGTTAAAAGATTTAGGGGAACTGAAAAAAAGCTGAGGAAAATTCTATGACGCAAAGAAAATCGATCGATTGCCGCGATTACCCAAGCGAAAAAGGCTGCACAGTCAGAATTTCAGGCACCGAACAGGAAGTGCTCGACGCCGCAGTGCAACACGCCGTCTCCTCGCACGGGCATAAAAATTCTCGCGAACTTCGCGAACAACTCAAATCGATGCTGAAAGACTCGAAGGACTGAGCGAACTAGACAAGATTTAAACGATTAATAGGTCGCGAGATAACCCGTGTCTTCAGCAGATCATTACAATCCGATTAGTCCCGTCTAGCCGATCTTCTTGCGGAACAACAGTGCACAGAAGGCGAAGAGCAGCACCGACATGATGATGAGGATGAGCAGGTGCGGCCAGTATTCGAAGAAATGTGCACCGCGGAGAATGATCGCGCGCATCAGCGAAATGAAATAAGTGGTCGGAAGGATCGCGCCCAGTGCGTAAAAGATCCAGGGCATCGTCTCGCGCGGAAAAACAAATCCGGAAAAGAAGACGCTCGGCAACATAAAGGTCATCGATATTTGCAGCGCCTGCATCTGGTTTTCAGCTTTGGTGGCCACCAGCAATCCAAGACTGAGCAACGCGAAAACGTAGATCAGCGTTGCAAACAGCATCGCAGATACACTGCCGTTGATCGGCACGTGAAATAGCCAGCGCATGAGCAGAAACAAAATCGCCGCCATGGTCATGCCGATGCAAAGATACGGAACGAGTTTGCCGAGCATCAGTCCCCAGCGACTGAGCGGACTGACAAGCAAAGTCTCGAGCGTACCTTTTTCGCGCTCGCGCACAACTGCCATCGCCGTCGCAAAGACCGTACCGATCTGCAAAACAATGCCGATCACGCCCGGAATATAAAAGTTCGGGCTGCGCATCGTCGGGTTGTAAAGCATCTGCGGCCGAATATCGATTGGCACACCGTGGCGTCCGGTTTCGCGAAGCAGCGATTCAATTGACTGGGTCAGCGCAACCGAGAGCGCCGTGTTGAGCGCTTGCAAAGCAGTGGTGGAATTCGAACCGTCGACCAGCAATTGGACCTGCGCCGGATAACCGGCCCGCACGTTCTGAGTGAACTTCGGCGGAATTTGCAGACCGGCATAAGCGCGGCCCGTACGAATCTGGCTCGCCATCTCGTCGATGCTTTGCACTTCGCCGACGACGCGAAACGTTTCGGTGTTCACGAACCGGTCGATCAATTGCCGGCTCTCAACCGTCCGATCTTCGTTGAAGATCACCATCGCCATATGTTTGACGTCCGTGTCCAGCGCGTAGCCGAACGCGATCATTTCTACCAGCGGCGGGAAAAACATGAAAAACAGCGTCATCGGGTCGCGCCAAACCACGATGAATTCCTTGAATAAAATAGCGCTGAGCCCGCGAAAAGGTTTCTGTTTCATTGCCTACGCTGTCATCCCTAGCGAATGCGGAAAACCTCTCACTAGCTGGGGAAATTTTCCCGAAAGATCGATCCATTTCGGATTCAGTATTTCGACTAATTCGTTCCTTTTGCGGCGAGTCGGATCATCGGTAAGACCGGTATGAAGAACAACTCGGCTTTGATTGGACATCATGTAAACAAAGAAAGTCTTCGTCATTTTGAGAGGTCCTTCACTTGGTTGAGGTTAACAATCTTCACGCCGCTTTTTCTTTTCGTCCTTCGGCTGCGTACTTCGCGCTCAACGTCACGAAAACATCTTCGAGCGATGGGCCGATCTCGTGAATTTCAGTGTGACTAACCCCGACGCTGCGAAGCTTCTCGTTAATCTCATCGTGCCGGACATTTTCCTCGACCAGCAGGTGCATCGATTGACCAAATACCGTCGCGCTGCGGACGCCGCGCATCTCTCGCATCGTTTGGAGGGCGGTCGTGATATGATCGCAAGTCACGTCGAGTCGTCGCGTGCTGTGCGGGGTCACTTCCGGCAGTTGTTTCAATTGATCCGGCTCACCACAAACGATCAACTTTGACATGTAAATGTAGCCGACATGGTCGCAACGCTCGGCTTCATCCATGTAGTGAGTGGTGACGAACAGCGTCATGCCCTGGGCGGCGAATTCAAAAAGCAAATCCCAGAGCTCTCGTCGCGCGACCGGATCGATCCCGGCAGTCGGTTCATCGAGGAAAAGAACCGTCGGCTGATGCATGAGCGAACACGCCATTGCTAGGCGCTGCCGCCAACCGCCCGAAAGCAAAGCCGCGCGGCGATTGAGATACGGCTGCAAGTGAGTGACCTCAAGCAGCTGGTCGCGGCGCTTTGTTAGCGCGCGTCCACTTAAACCGTAGAGTTTTCCCGAAAAAATAAGGTTCTCATCGACCGTCAGCTCATCGTAAAGCGAGAACTGTTGCGACATGTAACCAATCATCTCCTTGATTGAGTCGCTTTCGCGAACG
>Ga0306917_10000346_pt1 | contig 18884 bp, 14 predicted proteins | sample tim00Cox00000000_FD_203313 | JGI IMG/M metagenome (GOLD analysis project Ga0306917, IMG submission 203313) | Lab enrichment of tropical soil microbial communities from Luquillo Experimental Forest, Puerto Rico - timezero.00C.oxic.00.000.000 (v2)... | ecosystem: Environmental > Terrestrial >... | reverse complement strand
CCGTAGAGGCGATCTTGGTTCCGTAACCCCTCGAAACGGGGGAATGTCGGCTGAAAATCTTGCGAACCCGCAGACACGCAGGGCGAGAACATCTCCCCTGCCACAGGAGCGCTGCCCGCTCGGTGGCCGCAACCCTCGTCGGTGGGTTGCTGTTGTCGGGGTGCGTACCGCAGCAGCAATACGACGCCGTCCTTACTGAGAACCAGCAGCTCAAGGCCCAGCTTGCGCTATCGCAGCAGCAATACGATGCCGTTGTGACTGAGAACCAGCAGCTCAAGGCCCAGTTCGCGCCGTCGCAATTGCCGCCCGAGCCGGTAAAGCCGAAAGAGTTACTCCCCCCGCCCCCCATAGCTAGGCCTACCGCCGGTAGAGTTTTAGAGGCTGCCGGCGAACGAAAGCGGCTGATTCCGGTACTCTTCGCGACAAACAGAAAAATCGACGGACCCGCCGTCGGTACGTTAGGCCTCCAACAAATAACTGACAATCGTAGTCCCTCGTTAGCATATGAAATTAATATAATACGGGTGCCCGAGTTCCATAAAATCGGTGAAGTAGAACGCCCATATGATTTTAGAGTCTTCGGTTTGTCTATCTGGAAAACCGCGGAGAGCGAAAAGAAGCATTTCGTTTCAAAATATATCGAGGGAATTACCAAGGAAGAATTTTTAAGCCTCTTGAGAAACGATCGCGATCACGGCGCAATGGTATTTGTCCACGGATTCGACAATAGTTTTTCTGATGCAATTTTCAAGACAGCCCAAATCGCTTACGACACCAGCTTTCCAGGTGTTCCAGTAACATTCGCCTGGCCGTCAAAGGGGGAGATCACCGCGTACGATTATGACCGGGAAAGCGCCGTCTTTTCGCGCGATGCGTTCCTTGCACTTTTGCGTACAATGCACGAAGACGCAGGATTATCGAAAATTTATGTCATTGCTCACAGCATGGGCAACCAAATCGTTGTAGACGCACTTGCCCACGCCGAGGACGCGGGTCTGAGTATCAGTGTATCAGAGCTAGTATTGGCTGCTCCCGACGTTGATCGCGACGTGTTCCGCGGAATGATTGATCGCCTGAAGAAAGCGACAAAAGGCCTCACACTTTACGCTTCGTCAGCGGACAAGGCGCTGGCGGTTAGTCGAGTCAAAGCAGCGGCGTCCCTCGAGCTGGCGACGTCCCGGCGGATGGGCCGCTAGTCGCCGACGGTATGGACAGGATCGATGTGACAGCCATAGGGCAGGACCTATTTGGACTAAATCACAGCGTATATTCTTTAATAGAGCACTGATCGATGATATTGGCCGTATTTTCGCGACTAGCACTAGACCACCCAATACGCGGTCGCCACAGCTCCGAAGCGTCCCGGAAGGAAGCGAACATCCGAGTTACTGGAAATATCCGGAATGAAGTAACGGTCCGCCGAACCAGGCGTCGCTCCTTGAGAGCTTCGTGTTTAACCAACCTGTGATATGTAGGTGTATCGGCACGTCTCCCCGGGATTTGCTGTTTATTGGCCTAGCGCCAACGGCGCCGCTCGACTGTAACTATTTCGACTCGATGAATCGATCCTGCGAATTACCGTAACCTTTGGTTACAGAATACACCTCGGCGCCAGTATCGCGTGGTACTTCGACTGGTTCCCTGCTGCTCATTGGAAGAAATGCCCTTAAAGCCTTTTGGATCGGCGGCATTCCACTATACGGCCATCATGCCTATCAGGAACTCCCCGCGCTTTCGGCCGTGCGCCTCTGCAATCGACGTCCATTTTGGTGCACGGCCTCTTCCTGGCCACTCATCACCTTGGGGAGACCTGTATTTGGCCGCGCACTGCATGCGCGCGGCTTCGAACCAGCCAGTTGACTGGGCCGAAGTGATAAAACGCGCTGGTTTGCCTTCATCAAGGCGCACCTTCCCGTCGTCGCCTGTCTCATCATGACCCCGCGCCGCTCATGCTGCCCTCAGGGTGCACGCACTACGGCTGAGCGCCGAGCCAGCTTAGATCCGGTTCGTCCTCGAGGCGTTGTAGGCGCTCAAAGAGCGCCGCGCCAACGGTCTCGCCGAGGGCGCCGCGCGTCAGGCGGAGGAATTTGTCCTGCAGCTCGCCGGGTTCGAGCATCCCGTTCTCGGCGCGGCGCTCAAAACGGCGGCCGTCGGCGAGCGTGATCGTCACCGTGCTCCCCGCTCCACCGTGCCCGCCACCCGGCTCCGGCACCAGCCGGACGCGCCGGCAGAGGGCGCGGATCTGCGGGTCGCGGAGTGCGGTCTCGTCGAAGGATTCGGGGTTGCGGGCTTCGCGGTGGAGCGCCAGCGCCACGCAGAACGGAATGCTGTACTGCGCCAGCATCAGATCGGCGGGTTCCAGGATGTTGTGGCGCTCGATCATGCGCTCGGTACCGGTGACCGTGATCGCCTCGACCGCTGCACCCTTAAAGCCGTGCTCGGATTGCAGATCGCGCACCGCCCGGACCGCAGCATGCGCTGTCGCGTGGCATGGATAGCGCTTTAGCACCGTGGAGGCGACAACAAAGTCTTCGCCAAGACCGCGGGTCAGCTCGGCCTCGTCCCACTTTGTGCAAAAGACCTTGAGAAACCCGAATTCGCCTTCGAGCACGGTGCGCGGCCCCTCAAAACCGTCGGCCGCCAGGCTCGCGGCAAGGACACCCGCCTCCGAGGCGCGCCCGAGGTGCAGGCGCTTGACCATGCCGCCGTCGCCGCAGGCGAATTCGAGCAATCCGCCGGCGAGCGACCCGGCGACGCCCAGCGCATTGGTCATCGCAGTGGGACCAAACCCGAGCAGATGCCCGGCGGCGACCGCGGCACCAAACGGGCCGGTGGTGCCAGGTGCGTGAAAGCCGCGTGCCTCGTTGGTGTGACCTGTCGCGCGCCCGATGCGGATCATGACCTCGTTGCCGGCGACAAAGGCCGCGATCAACGCCCGGCCATGGGCGCCGCACTCCTGGGCCACCGCGAGAGCGGGCGGCAATACGGTGGCGCCGGGATGAGCCCCGGCACCCGGGCGCGTCAAGCTGTCGAGCTCGAAGGCGTGGGCGAGCGCCCCGTTGGCGAGAGCTGCGGCGTTTGCCTGGACCGGCGCCCCGCGGTGGCCGAGGATATGGCTTTTGCCGCCGGACCCGGTGCGCTCGGCGTAGCGGATCACGATCCGGCTCCACGGCAAGGCGCTTCCGCAGATGATCGCCGCCACGGTGTCGGCGATGCAGTCCTTCGCCTGCCGTACGACCTCCGGGGGCAGAGCCTCGTACCGCAGAGCGGTGGCGTATTCGGCGAGCCGAACGGTCTCCTGCGCCATGTTATCGACCTCCCGGTTGACGGTTGGGTGCTGCGATGAGACGTTGAAGCGGCGCGAGACGCGCCGAAATCGCGACATCGGGAGACCTTGTACCATGACCCGTGCAGCAATCAGACCCGTTAGTCCCGCTGGCTGAGCAGGCGGCCGACGGCGAAAAGACGACGGAGCCAACCGATGAGGACCGGCGCGGAATACCGTAAGGCGCTGCGCGACGGGCGAAAGGTCTGGGTCATGGGCGAGGGCTGGGTCGAGGACGTAACCACCCATCCTGCGACGCAGGCGATGGTCGAGGAATATGCCCTCTGGTACGACCGCCATCTCGACCCCGACTGGCAGGATTTGCTGCTGGCGCCGGCCGACGTCGGCGGGGAGCGGGTGCCGTGGGCCTATTTATTGCCGAAGAGCTCCGAGGATCTGCTCGGCATGGGCCGGTCCTTTGCCAAGACGACGTTCCTCAGCGCCGGCAACATCACCCACACCCCGGCCTACGGCAATCTGATCCAGCTCGGCGTATTGAGCGCTGCGCAAGCGGCAGACGCCCCGGAGCATCAGATCGCCGAGGCGCTGGCCTATCGCGAGGCGATCGCCCGCGCCGGGCGGTTTCTAACGTTTTGCGGCGGCGCCCCGATCATCGGCCAGCGGATGAATCCCGACCCGAAGGAGCGCGTCTCGCTCAAGCTTGTCCGCGAGACCGATGCCGGGGTGGTCATTCGCGGCAAGCTCGGCATGCATACGAGCCCGGCCTATGTCGAGGACGTCTATGTCGGCGCCCTCTCGCGGCTAGAGATCGACGGGCACCCGACGGGCTTTATCGTACCGGTCAATGCTCCGGGGGTCACGACGCTGTGCCGAAAGATCGCGATCCGCGACCAAAACCCGTTCGTTTCGCCGCTCAGCAGCCGCTACGACGAGCTCGATGGCCAGATGTGGCTCGACGACGTGTTCGTCCCGTGGGAGCGCGTCTTCTTTGTCGATCCTTCACCGGAAGCGATCCCGCGCTGGCTGCGCTGGCATCACCTCTATGGCTGGCTGGCGAAGGCCGAGTTCACCTTGGGTCTCGGCCTGGCCCTGACCCACGCGATGGGTCTCAAAGAGCATGAGCAGACGATCGAATATCTGGTTGATCTGGTGGTCCCGGTGCAGACCGTCCGCAGCTGCCTGACCGCGGCCGAACGCGATCCCGAGTTCACCCCGGCCGGCTATTGTTTCCCGAGGCACGCCCACCTCGCCGGCGGGGGCATCGCGCTCTTCAAGGCGCGCCAGCGCATGTCCGAGATATTGCGGATCTTGCCGGGCTCCTCGCTCGTCGTCGCCCCGACGGACCGCGATCTGTCGGCTCCCGAGATGGCGGCTGGGCTCGAGGAATCGTTTGGCGGCGGCGGGTACACGGCGCTACAGCGCGCTGCCCTACTCCAACTCGCCTGGGACCATGTCTCCTCGGCGCTCGATGGCCGTGAGTCGGCCTTCGAGAACCATGCGAGCGGCGGTATGCCGAACTGGCGCGGCTGGCTGCGGCGCAACTTTCGGGACTATAACGAATTGGCCAATGCGGTGCTGAAGCAGCTCGACCTGCCGATGCCGGAGATCGACCTCAGCGGGATCGGCGCAGCACCGATTGCCGCGCGCCGCACCGTCACTCCGCCGGCCGCCGAGAAGCCGTAGCGGAGCCGCCGATGAGCATCGCCGAAAAATCCTTCGAGCCCGGTGCAGCGTGTCCGCTCGACGGGGTGCGGGTCATCGACATGTCACGGCTCGTCTCGGGCAATATGATCAGCCTGCAGCTCGCCGATTTCGGCGCCGAGGTGATCAAGATCGAGGACCCGAAAAAGGGCGACCCGCTGCGCGCCTGGCAGACCGACGGCGTCAGCGTCCATTGGAAGGTCTATTCGCGCAACAAAAAGAGCGTGGCATTAAATTTGCGCGCGCCGCGTGGCCGCGAGCTATTGGCCGATCTGATCGTCGGCTCGCAAGTGCTGATCGAGAATTTCCGCCCCGGGACGCTCGAGGCGATGGGTCTCGCTCCCGAAGTTCTGCACGCGCGCAACCCCGGTCTGATCATCGTCAGGGTCTCCGGCTGGGGGCAGGACGGACCGTATCGCGACCGCCCCGGCTTTGGCACGTTGGTCGAGAGTATGTCGGGCTATGCCGCGCGCACCGGCTTTGCCGATCGCGAGCCGGCATTGCCGCCGACGGCACTCGCCGACATGGTCGCCGGGCTCTATGGCGCGATGGCGGTGCTGGTGGCATTGCGCGAGATCGAGGCTAAAGGCGGCAAAGGACAGGTCGTCGACCTGCCATTGCTCGATCCGCTGTTTTCGTTCATCGCCACCGAGGCCGGGATCTACCGCCTGACCGGAGAAGTGAGGGAGCGCACCGGCAGCCGGTCGGAGACGACCTCGCCGCGCAACGTCTTCCGGACCAAGGACGGGCGCTATATCGGGATCTCCGCTTCGATTCAGGCGATGGCCGAGCGGCTGTTTCGTGCGATCGGGCGGGCCGAGATGATCACCGACCCGCGGTTTCGCACCAACACCGATCGGGTGCGCAATGCCGAGGCGTGTGAGGCGCCGATCGTCGCCTTTATCGGGGCGCGCACCCTGGCTGAGAACATGGAGATTTTCGAGCGCGCCGAAGTCACCGCCTCGCCGGTCTACGACATCGACCAATTCATGGCCGACCCGCATGTGATCGCCCGCGAGATCCTGGTCGATCTCCCCGACACGCAGATCGGGCAATTGCCGATGCACAATGTGATCCCTCGCCTCTCCGCGACACCCGGCCGGCTACGCCGCCCGGCGCCAGCCTTGGGCGAGCACACCGCCGAGGTACTGGGTGTGCTCGGGCTCGACCGCGCGACGATCGACGGGCTAGCGCGTGAGGGGGTCGTCGGCTTCGCCGGAGATATGCCGTGACGGCTTCGACGCTGCCGGTTTGGCGTTCGCTGCTCTTCGTGCCAGTCACCGCCAAACGCTTTGTCGATGGTGCGGCCCGCCGCGGCGCCGATGCGATCATCCTCGATCTCGAAGACAGCGTCGCCGCCTCCGAGAAGGAAAGGGCGCGCACGCTGGTGCCGGAGGCAGCCGAAATCGTGTCGCGCGGCGGTGCTGATGTCGTCGTCCGCATCAACCGGCCATTGCGCCTTGCGGTGCGCGACATCGAGGCGGCAATCGGCCCGCGGGTGCTGGCATTGGCTCTGCCGAAGACCGACAGCGCCGAGCATGTGCGGCTCATCGACGAGATCGTCGACGAGTTCGAGGCCGAGCGCGGCGTAGCGCCGGGAGCGACGCGGTTGATCGCGATGGTCGAGACCGCCGCGGCCTTCTTTCACATCGCCGAGATAGCCCGGGCCCACCCGCGGCTTTGCGCCCTCAACCTCGGCGCCGAGGATTTTGCCACCTCGGCCGGCATCTCGCCGGATAGCGAGGCATTATCGATGCCAAAGCAGATGGCCGTGTTCGCTGCCCGCGCCGCCGGAATCATGCCATTGGGCTTTATCGGCTCGATTGCTGAGTTCCACGATCTCGACGGCTTTCGGCAAACGATCCGACGTTCGCGTCGATTCGGTTTTATCGGCGCCTCGGTGATCCATCCGAGCCAGGTGCCGATCCTCAACGAGGAGTTCCGGCCGAATACGCAAGAGGTCGACCACGCCCGCCGCGTCGTCGCTGCCTATGACAAGGCGCTGGCCGAAGGCGTCGGCGCAGTCACTGTCGAACGGCAAGATGATCGACGTCCCGGTCGTCGAGCGCGCCGGACTGCTGCTCGAGCGCGAGGCGGCGATCGCCGCCCGCGAGGCGAAGAAGGGCCAGTATCGGCGGCTGATCCGAGGCGCAAGATGGGCTAATCTTGCGTGTTCGGTCGCGCCGGGTTCGGCACGCCATTTGCGAGTGTGCAATCGGCAAAGGCTCAGCGCAGGGAGGAGAACTCATGCTGTCACGTCGGTCCCTGATCATCCAACTATCAACGACGGCGCTCGTCGGCGCTCTGATGATGCGAGCCCGATGGGCCGCCGCCGCCGACAAGTCTGTCAAGATCGGCATAAACCTGCCGTTTACCGGGGCCGATGCGCACGACGCCGAATTGATCAAGGACGGTGCCCTGTTGGCGATCGACGAAGCCAACGCACAGGGCGGGGTCGCCGGTTACAAGATCGAGGTCCTGCTGCTCGACGACGGCACCGCCACCGCCGGGCAGTATGATCCGGCACAGGCCGCGACCAATGCTCGCAAAATGGTCGCGGACAAGGCGGTCGTCGCGGCGATCGGCCCGCAAATGAGCGGTTCCGGCAAGGCAATGTCACCGATTTTGAGCCAGGGCGACCTCGCGACGATTACCCCGAGCTCGACCAATCCCGACATCACCGACCCGAAATTCGCCGGACAATACCGGCCTAAAGGCAAGCCGATCTACTTCCGTACCGTGACGACCGACGCGTTCCAAGGGCCGAACATGGCCAATTACTACGCCGATGCCCTGAAGGTGAAATCGGTCTATGTGCTCGACGACAGCGGGGCTTACGGGGTCGGGATCGCCGACACCTTTCAGGCGCAGGCCGAAAAACGCGGCATCAAGGTGCTTGGCCGTGACCAGCTCAACCCCAAGGAGACCGATTACGCAACCACGCTCACCAAGATCAAATCGCTCAATCCCGATGCGCTCTATTATGGCGGCGTGGCGCAGGCCGGGGTGAAGGTCGTCAAGCAGGCCTCAGACATCCTCCCCAAGATGATCAAGGGCGGCGGCGACGGCCTTTACGGAGCCGAGATATTGCGCGGTGCCGGCTTCCCTGCGGCCGAGGGGTGGTACGCGACGATCGCAGCACCCAACATTCTCGAAAATCCCGAGGCGGCCCCGGTCATCGAGCGCTTTGCGAAGAAATACGGCCAGCAGCCGGAGAATTACTCGATCACCGCCTATGATGGCGCGCTGGTCATTCTCGATGCGATAAAGCGCGTCGCAGCTTCCGGCAAAGAGGTCACCCGCGAGGCGGTCCGTGACGCGATGCAGACCGGCCATGTCAAGACCATCCAGGGCGAAGTCGCCTTCGATGAAAACGGCGATCTGCAGAATCGGGTGATCAGCGTGTTTCGCATCGTCAAGGACGACAAGTATCCGCCCGACGACGTGTTGCACCAGTACAAGTATCTCGGGGCGGCACCGCAAAGCTCCTGAGAAGATTTCCGAATGAAAATCAGAGGATTGTCATGGCCGGACTTGTTCCGGCCATCCACGCGGCGAACACGCATTACGCCGGGGCCAAAGGGCACGTGGATCACCGGGTCGAGCCCGGTGATGACGGTTAGCGCGTGCGTTGAGCTCATGCGCCTCGGCTAGGACATCGACAATCGCAATGTCCGACTATGGCGTGCTGCTCCAACAGGTGATCAACGGGTTGAGCCTGGGCGCAATGTACGCCCTGTTGGCGCTCGGCTTTACGCTGGTCTATGGCATCCTCGAGCTGATCAACTTCGCGCATTTCAACGTCTTCATGGTCAGCTCGTTCGTCGGGATGTGGGCGCTCCAATTGCTGGGTATCTCAGGCCAAGGACAGGTATTGACCGGGTTGGCGCTGGCCGGGGCATTGGTCTTCGCCTTCGTTGCCACGATGCTCGCCGGCGGCGTGCTCGGAGTCGCGATCGAGCGTCTCTCGCTGCGGCCATTGCGCGGTGTCCCCGGCACCGCCGCGATGATCACGACGATCGGCGTCTCCTACATCCTGTTCAACATCATCCTACTGACCGTCGGCGCGGGTTCGGAGAACTTCCCGAACCCGTTGCCGGTCGTGCGTTGGCAATTCGGCGAGGTCACGCTCGAGTTGAAGACGCTGTTGATTTGGGGTGTGGCCATCGTACTGATGATGGCGCTCAACCTCTTCGTCAACCGGACCCGCCTGGGCAAGGCGATGCGCGCGACCGCGCAAGACGCCGAGGCCGCCCGAATGATGGGGGTCGATGTCGACCGGGTCATCGTCACGGCGTTCTTCCTCGGATCGGCTCTGGCCGGGGCAGCCGCGCTGATCTTCGGCCTCTATTACAACTACACGAGCTTCATCATCGGCTACACGGCCGGCCTGCGAGCTTTTACTGCGGCCGTGCTGGGCGGTATCGGCAGCGTGCCCGGCGCCATGGTCGGCGGTGTCCTGATCGGATTGATCGAGAGCCTGGGCGGCCAATTGATCGCCGTGCGCTGGACCGATGTGATCATCTTTTCGATCCTGATTCTGGTTCTCGTCTTCGTCCCGACCGGCCTTTTCGGCCGCGCCGCCCCGACCAAATCCTGATATGCCGGGAGTCGGGGTCCCCAAGGCGGCCCGCGGCTACGCATTCGGCCTGGCACACCCGTTCTTGCGGGTCTCTCCACGTGCTCGCGCCTGCCTCGCCGTCTTGGGCATTACCGCGGCGGCGCTATTGTTTCCGCTGATCAACCAGAATGACGCCGACATAGATTCGGCGGCCAACGCGCTGGCCTTCGCCGCCTTGGCGCTCGGCCTCAATATCGTCGTTGGCTTTGCCGGATTGCTCGACCTCGGCTATGCCGCGTTTTTCGCGATCGGCGCCTATACCTACGGTGTCGCGAGCTCGTGGCAATTGCAGCCGGCATGGACTGGCTTTTGGGAACCTTTCCAATGGCTCGACCTCGTCACCCGCTTTCATGCGGCGGGCGGCGACGTCGTCCACTTCCAGGTCTCGTTCTGGCTGATGCTGCCGATCGCCGCCGCGGTCGCCGCCTTTTTCGGGGTGCTGTTCGGCGCTCCGACCTTGCGGCTCAAGGGCGATTATCTGGCGATCGTGACCTTGGGATTTGGCGAGATCGTACCGATCGTCGCGCGCAACATTCCCTCGGTCACAAACGGGGCGATGGGTCTCAACGGCGTCGCTGCACCCCGGCTCTTTGGTTTTGACTTCGGGATCGACGCCACACCATATTACTACGTTGGCGTAGCCCTGGTCGCCTTCTTGATCCTGACAAGCCAGCGGCTCAGGGATTCGCGGATCGGCCGGGCCTGGATGGCGATCCGCGAGGACGAGGTCGCCGCCATGGCGATGGGTGTAGACCGCGTCCGCTACAAGCTCCTCGCCTTTGCGATTGGCGCCGCCTTCGCCGGCGCCACCGGCACCTTCTACGTCGCTAAATTGCAGACTGCGACCCCTGAGATGTTCATGTTTCCGGTCTCGGTCATGATCCTCGTCATGGTCGTGTTTGGCGGCATCGGCAGCGTTTGGGGGGTCGTTGTCGGCGCATTGCTATTGCAGATCCTGCAATCCTGGTTTCTCGAAGACCTCTCGGGGTGGCTGCACGCGCTCGGCCGTCTCGTCGGCGTCGACTGGCTGCAGCGGATCGAGCTCGCCTCGTCGATCGAGCTGATCTTCGGCCTGATCCTGGTGCTGATGATGCTCTATCGGCGCCAAGGGCTGATCCCTGCCGCCCGGCGGACGCCGACTCTGAGCCTCGACGAGCAGACGGTGCAACCCGCACGCAGCGGCAGTCCCCTCCCGTTCCCTCCCCCGCTTGCGGGGGCGGGTCAGGGTGGGGGCCCTCTTCTCGAAGTCAGCGATCTGACCGTGCGGTTTGGCGGCCTCGTCGCCCTGCAGTCCGTCGAATTGAGCATTCCGGCACATTCGGTCGTCGCGGTGATCGGGCCTAACGGCTCCGGCAAATCGACCTTGTTCAACGCGATCACCGGGCTTGTCCCGACCGATCAGGGCACCATCCGCTTCGACGGCAAGGAGGTAGGTCAGCTTCGGCCCCATCAGGTGCTCGAGCGCGGCATTGCCCGCACCTTTCAGAACATCCGCCTGTTCCCCAATCTGACGGTCCTCGAGAACGTCATTATCGGTATGCATGCGCGGCTCGCTACTGGTCCGGTCGGTGCCTTGCTGCGGCTGCCGGCGACCCGCAACGAGGAGGCCGCGGCGCGCGAGCGTGCACTTCAAATTCTGGCGCTCTTCGGAAACCGGCTGTTGCCGCGCGCCGACCATCCTGCGGCTAGCCTCTCCTACGCCAACCGGCGGCGCACCGAAATCGCTCGTGCGCTTGCCGCGCAGCCAAGGCTGCTGATGCTCGACGAGCCGACCGCCGGGATGAACCCGGCCGAGACATTGGAGCTCGCCGACCAGATCAAAGGCCTCAACCAGCGAGGCCTGACGATCTTGTTGATCGAGCACAAGCTCGACGTCGTCGCGATGCTGGCCGACAAGGTCGTCGTGCTCGATCACGGCGAGAAAATCGCCGAAGGGACGCCCGCCGCGGTGCGTCGCGACGAAGAGGTGATCCGCGCCTATCTCGGCCGAAGTGCCGTCTTTGCCTGAGTTGCACGAATTTCGCCCCGTGCTCGAATTTAGGGGCGTCGACACCCATTACGGCGACCTTCACGTTCTGAAATCGGTCGATTACCGGATCGAGCGGGGGGAGATTGTCAGCCTGTTGGGCGGCAACGCATCGGGCAAGTCGACGACGATGAAGGCAATCATGGGAAGCGTTCGCCCGACTTCAGGCGACATCCTCTACGAGGGAAAGTCGCTCGCGAGAGTTAGCACCGCCGAACGGGTACGGCGCGGCATCGCCCCGGTCCTCGAAGCGCGCCGCCTCTTTCCCCGCATGACGGTCTACGAGAACCTCGAGATGGGAGCCTATACGCGCTGGCGCGGACCCGAGTTCGCCGAGGACATGGAGCGCGTCTTCGCTCTCTTTCCCCGCGTCGAGGAGCGGCTCCGCCAGATCGCGGGCACCTTGTCGGGTGGCGAGCAGCAGATGGTCGCGATCGGTCGCGCCTTGATGGCGCGGCCCAAGCTCCTGTGCATGGACGAGCCCTCGATGGGCCTCTCGCCCACCTATGTCGAGCAGGTCTTCGACATCATACGGACGATCAACCAGCAGGGTGTCACGATCTTCATGGTCGAGCAGAACGCCAATATGGCGCTCTCGATCGCCAACCGGGCATATGTCCTGCAGACCGGGCAGGTGGTCCTCAGCGGCCTAGCGGCCGACCTCCGCGAAAACGAGCTGATCCGCCACGCCTATTTGGGTGAGTTGCAGGTGCAATGATTGGCGATTTTAGGGCATGGGTCCCGGAGTGGCCTCGGCCTGGCCCTTGCCGTTTCCTGCCGCCGCTATTTGCGAGCGGCAGTAGGCCGCCAATTCGGTGAGCATTTTGTTCGTCGAGCCGAGCGAGACGATCGGCTCGGTAATTCCGGCGCAAGCTTCGTACTCCTTGCGGGCCCCGGCGTCGTCCAAAACTGTTTTCGATGCGTCGCCGTTCTCGCGATGCAGCTCGGCTAGATCCTGCTGCCAGCCGGCGTTGGTCGGGTCCAGCACCGCGATCGGTGTCATGATCTGCAATGCACCTCGAATCTCCGCGCGCGCACCAGCGGTGTCGCCCTCGGCAAGCAGATCGAGCCCGGCCTTGCCGCGATAAACCGCAAGATCGCGTTGCCACAAGGCCTGGGCGGGCACCTTCGCCGTCAGCGCTTCGATGATCCGCACTGCTTTCCGGTGTGCAGCGAGAGCGCCGCCGAGATCCCCCTGCGCTCGCCGTGCCTCGCCAATGCTGCGCTGGATGCGTGCCAGCTCTTGCTGTGTGTCGTCCGGACTCGGAAGGTCTAGCCCGCTCGTCAGTGTGAGCATAAACGCACGTGCGATAAAGTGTTGCCGGAGGTTGCTGGGAGGGTCCTTCGCCAGCGTCTCCATGATTGCCAGCGCGGATTGAAACTCCGTCAGGGCTTCGGCGAACAGGCCTTGGGCGTGCAACACCTCGCCGAACCCCCGATGGGACACGGATAGGTCGCGCTGCCAGCCGCTGTTGCCCGGGTCCTTTTCCGCGACCGCCGTCATTATCTCCAAATCGCTCTCAGACTCTTTTCGAGCGCCAGCCCGATCTCCTTGAGCCTTTAGTACACCCCCTATGCGACCATGCGAAACCGAAAGAGCGCGCTGCCAACGAAGTGTGCTCGCGTCTTTCGATGCAAGTTCTTCTGATATCGCTAATGCGGCGCGAAACTCCGCAAGCGCACCAGAGAGGTCACCGCGATCTTCCAAAATCCCACCGATATGGTTATGGCTCACTAAAAGCTCTTCCTGCCAGCTGGTGTCGTCAGGATCCTTTACCGCCAGCTGGGTTCTGATCCCCAGCTCCGCTCGATACTCCTTCAGTGCGCCCGCCGTATCGCCCTGCGCCGCAAGTGTTTCGCCCATCTTCCGGTATGAGTTCGCGAGGCCGATTTGACGGCCGGTATTGGTCGGGTCCTTTGCGGCCAGCCCATTCTGAATTTCGGCGACCGCGCGGTATTCCTGGATCGCGCCGGCCAGATCGCCCTGGTCTTCCAGGCGGAGACCGATACCGATGTGGGCCATCGCAAGCTGCGACTGCCACTCGGCGTTAACCGGGTCTTTCGCCGCCCGCTGCTGCTGGACCGCCAGAAACGCCCGGGCTTCGTTTAGCGCTTGAGCATGGTCACCCTGGAGGTCCAACGCTTCTGCAAACAAATTGTGTCCGTCAGAAAGATCCAATTGCCATTGGAAATTAGTCGGGTCTTTCGCTGCCAGTTCCTTCGCAATTTGGACACCCGCTCTGAACTGCTCGACGGCGCCAGACACATCGGCCTGCATCTCCAGAGACTGGCCGACAGTGAGATGGGCGACCGAGACCTCGCGCTGCAGGACGGCATTCGCAGGATCCTTCGCGGCAATGGCAACCAGGATAACCAGTGCAGCCCGGAATTCAGCAAGCGCCCCGGCCGAATCACCCTGCAACTGTAGCATATTGCCGACCCAATTGTGGGCGACTGACAGAAGGCGCTGCCAATCGACATCGGACGGATTTTCTTCTGTCAGCGTTGTCATCAGGTCTAGGTCGGACCGGAACTCGCTCAAGGCGGCGGGCACGTCGTTCTGTGCGGCCAGGACATTACCCATCATCTGGTGACTGGCGGCGAGGTCCGCTTGAAATGATAAGTTGAGAGGGTTCTTCGCCGAGACAGCGGTCGCAACCTCAAGGCCGGCTCGAACCTCCTTCAAAGCTTTGGCTCGATCTCCTTGAGTTTGCAGCACGTCGCCCACATTCAGGTGACTCGTCGCAAGACTTGCCTGCCACGAGGCGTTGGCAGGGTCCTTTGCCGCAAGCGCTTCCGAAGTCGCCAGATAAGTTTCGAATTCCTTCAGTGAATCCGCGAAACTCCCCTGAGCGTGCAGTATGATGCCCAATCCATTGTGCGCGGCCGCCACCTGAAACTGCCATGCCATGTTGGCAGGGTCCTTCTCAGCTAGCTGCGACGCTAAGGTTAGAGCCGCCTGAGCCTCGGACAGCGCGCCCGCGAGATCGCCCTGCGCCTTCAGCGCCCCGCTGACCTCTCGGTGGCTCAATACAAGATCTTGGTGCCACTGGGCGTTGGTGGGATCGGCCGTCACCAGGTGTAGCCTGATCGCGAGCCCGTCCTGAAACTCGGCTATTGCGGCGGCGAGGTTGCCCTGCTGCAGCAGCACTTCGCCAATGTCGGCGTGGGCCGTCGCCAGGTCGTGCTGCCAGAGGGTCTTGCCCGGCTCCTTCGCGGCAAGCTGTTCCATAGCAGCCAGATTGGCGTTCGCATTGGCGAGCGAACCCGCAAGGTCGCCCTGCTGTTCCAGGACACCGATGAGATCGTCGCGGCCAGTCGCGAGATCGTGTTGCAAATCCGAGTTGTCGGGATCCTTGGCGGCTACCGTCTGGAGGGTCGCCAGCGCGGCTTCGAATTCCTTTCGCGCACCCGCGAGATCACCCTGCGCCTGACGCGCAGCGCCGATTTGGACTTGGCTGTCCGCCAAATCGCGCGCTCCGTTGGGACCCTCTTCGGCGAGCGGCTCGGCGAGCTCTCGCTCCGTCTGCGCCGCCGTGAGTGCCGCCGCCAAATCACCGAAGGTGCGATAGGTCTCCGAAAGCTTCGAGAACAGTTTGATGCGCGATCGAATCGCATCGACGCTTTCGCGCGCGCTGGGCGGTTTGGCAAAGGTCGTGCTCGCAGCATCGAGCAGCGATTTCGCGACCTCTGTACCAATCGCGCCGGTCTTGTAATGGCTGTCGACGAAATCAACACTCCGGCGCGCTCCATCGACGGCCAAGGCATAGCTGCGCGCGGCCTCCTCCGCTCGCTTTTCGGCAAGCTGGCGCTGTTCCGCGGCTTCGGCAGCGCGCGCATTAGCAACTTGGCGCTGGTTCCATGCATAAGCCCCGGCAAGGATCGCGAACACCAAAGTCAGCATCGTAGCGGCGAGCGCGATGCGCGTGCGCCCCATCAGGCGTCGCGTAGCGTGCTCGCGTTCGGCCGCTTCGCGGGCCAACTCCGTCTGCGCTTCGCGTTCGGCGCGCTCGCGTGCGGCCTCGGCTTCGGCGCGCTCAGCGCGTTCGCGCTCGGCTTGGAGTCGCGCCTCGGCCTCGGTCTGCTCGTGCCGCAGGTCGCGCCGCTGACGGATCACGCCGGTCAGCAGGTCGTGCGTCACCTCGACCCATTGCGTGCCGAAGCGCTCTTCGATGCGTAACAGGCGCCGGGCGACCAGCTTGTCGATATCGGCGCGGGTCACGCCAGGCTCGCGCAGCGCCTCCGTCAAGGGCCTGGTATCGCGGTAGCCCTCCGAGGTCAGCAGTTGCTCCTTGATGAACACCTTCAGCGCCCCGTCGATGCCGGCAAGGCTCGTCTCGTAGAACTGGCCGACAATCTCATGCTGCGCGCCCTCCAATAAATCCGGGGTGATCTGCGCCTGGCCGAGGCGGATCCGCTTGTTGTTGAGCTCGCTGCAGACGATGCTGAGCAACGCTGGTTCGATTTCGAGCCCGGCCAGCTCTGCCTCGCCGACCGCTTCTTCCTCCGCGGAACCCCGGCTCGCAGCAACGAAGGCAATCACCTTTTCCGCCACACCCGGTGCCATCAGGTGACCGCCCGAGGCGAGAATGGCGTCGCGCGCCTGGCGGCCGTTCATCCGGGTCAGACGCATCCGGTTGTCGATGATCGACGGCATTCGCCGCCGCAGACCTTCGAGATCGGGCAAGAAGTCCTCACGCAAGGCAAGAACCACCTTGCAGCTCTCCTTGGCGAAATCGTAGCGGATGGCGGCCTCGGAATCGTCGTCGAGAGCCCGGCGCAGGCTCTCGGCCGGCCGGTTCTCGATCAAGGCGGCGAGTTCGTCGAGCGTCTCCGCCGACGCGGCCCCCTCACCCAAGGTGAAGATCTCCTCGAACTGGTCGAAAACCAGCACCGGAGTTATGAGCCGGTTGCGGCGGCTCCAGAATTCGGTCTCCTTGTCGTGAAAGTAGCCCCACAGGGTTTCGTCAGGGCGCGGGGCACGGCCCTCGACACCGTGTTCCACCAGGTTCTCCGCGAGCGCCTGTTTGATCTGCGCGACAGGCGCGATCTGCGCGGTGGTCCAGTCGAGCCGGATATACACCGGCAGAAAGTCGGCAGCGCGCAAACGCGGAAAGAGCCCGGCGCAGAGCAGCGAGGTCTTGCCGAGCCCCGACTAGCCGAACAGGATCGTCAGCCGCTCGCGCCGCACGCGGCGCAGCAGCTCTGCAGCCTCGGCATTGCGGCCGTGGAAGAAGGCCTGCGTCGCCTCGGTAAACGGCATCAGCCCCGGCCACGGGTTGTCCGCGTCGAGACTGCGGCTCAGATCGGCGGCAAGGTCATTCATGTGTGCGTTTGCGATAGTCGCGGATCAGCGCGATCATGCGCCGACGAACTTGCCGGTGCCGCTAGGCAGTCCCATCCATTGCCATCGACTGAACCCATCGGGGACATTTTCGGCGTGCTCGGCCGTGTCGTCGATCACCACCGGGATGATGAACGGGACGGAATCCGCGAAGTCCATCGCCCGCTCCGACGCCCAGCGCCATTCACGACGGAAATAGCCCTCTAGCCGCCGCGTCGACGCCGCCGAGATCACCGGCATGAAATAGGAGCAGTTCTTGATGTTGCGGCGGATCTGGAGATCCCAGTCGTCGCCGGCCTCGAGCCGGCGGTGATCGATCCAGACGTCGTCGATGCCGGCCTCGTTTTCGAGGAAATCCCGCAATCGGAGCGCCGCCGCCTGATCCTCATGGGTATAGCTGATGAAGATCGCCCCCAGCTTCATGCCGGTGGCGCTTTCCCTACCGTCCGACGGGTGCATCGCGGCGAAATTCGGCGCACTGCGAGAGGCTGCCGAGCTGGCGGTGCGGCTCTCGTAGCGGGCCGACAGCTCACGGACGAACTCCGCCGGCGAGCAGGAGGCGATCTTGGTTTGCCGGCTGAAAAGGCGCAAGAACACGACGAGATCGCTGTCCCGGTTCGTCAGGCTGCCGACCAGATACTCCGTCTCCGCGCGCCGCAGCGACAGTTGACGGCTCTTGGCGATGCGCAGCAGGAACCGGGACAGCCAATCCGGGAAGGCGCAGCCGATGAACAGCAAATGATTGTCACGCAGCGCATCGAACAGGTGCTCGGCCACCGACCGCGATTGCATGTGGTGCAGGAACTCAAGCATGTCCTCCTCGGTGATCACGAAATCGGGCTGGGAGGACAGCTTGCCGAATAGGTGATACACGATCGGCTGACGCAGCTCGTCGAGCGGGCTCAGCAGGTCCTGTGCGTTCTTCGGGGAGTACGCCAGCTCGAGTGCGCGGCCGGCGGTGCGGACCTGGTCGATCGCGGCGGCGAGCAGCGAGTCGAAGGTCAGGGTCACAAACAATTGAAACGATCGATCCCGGCGAGCTGCAGCAACGCCTCGGGCGGGTCGAAGTGCGCCTGGTTCAGGATCGGACGGATCTTGGGGTAGACCTCCTCCGGCCCGCCGCCGGCTTGCAGGTAATGGCAGACGACGTCATTGAGGCTCGGCTCCGGCGGCAATGATGTCGCCGATATTTCAAGACGTTTTGCTAATTTACCGGCGATGTACCGATAGAGCGGGATCTCGTTTCCGTTCTGCCCGACGCGCAGCAATTCTTCGCCGATGATCGGGACGACCTTACCGTCCTCGACAAATTCGAGCAGGTCGTCGAGAAAGATTTCGACGCTGCGATCCAGCATCGGTGTGCCCCGATATAAGGCTCGCGCAATGGTTAAGACTATAGCAGAGCTCTCGCACCGGGCAATGTGACGCGGATCACACACTGCCCCGGATGGACCAACTTTCGATGGGGCTCCCACCCGCCTCTTTCTGCGAGGGAGCGGACGGCTGGCAGCCGGCGATTCGCTTGTCGCGGGTTGGCCGGTGCCGGCGGCCGCGCTACAAAGCTCCGGCGATGCTCACAGCCCTTTACCGTGCCTTGTACGCGCTCTCGACACCGCCGCTGCGGAGAATCGTCGCCCTGAGCCTCGCCCTTGCGGTGCTAACTTTCGCGTTACTCTGGCTCGCATTCGCCAGCTTCCTCTACAATACGGCTTTCTTTGAGTGGCGGCTGCTCAATTGGCTCGTCGACCTGATGGGCGGGCTCGCCGTGCTGACGCTGAGCTGGCTCTTCTTCCCGGCGGTGGTAACGCTGATGATGAGCTTCTTCCTCGAACGCATCGCCGCCGCGGTTGAGGCGCTCGACTATCCCGGATCCAGCCCGCCGCGCCGGCAACCGATTCGCGAGACC
>Ga0306917_10000342_pt1 | contig 18911 bp, 16 predicted proteins | sample tim00Cox00000000_FD_203313 | JGI IMG/M metagenome (GOLD analysis project Ga0306917, IMG submission 203313) | Lab enrichment of tropical soil microbial communities from Luquillo Experimental Forest, Puerto Rico - timezero.00C.oxic.00.000.000 (v2)... | ecosystem: Environmental > Terrestrial >... | reverse complement strand
GACCGCCAGGAGGCGCTGGCCGCCGGCGCCCGCGCCGCGCTCGACCGGGTCGGGCTCGGCGACCTCGCCGACCGGCCGCTCGGCCAGACCGCCTATGGCGAACGGCGCCGGGTCGAGATCGCGATGGCGTTGGCGCAAAGCCCGAGAATCCTGCTGCTCGACGAGCCCTTTGCCGGGCTCTCGATCGACGAGCGGCGCGATGTGCAGGGGCTGTTGGCGGCGATCCCCCGCGACGTCACGGTGGTGATGATCGAGCACGACATGGACGTAGCGCTCGACTTTGCCGAGCGCATAACGGTTTTGCACTTCGGCAGGGTGGTGGTCGAGGGAACCCGCGCCGAGGTGGTGGCCGACCCGCGCACCAAGGAGATCTATCTTGGCGAATGATGCCCTGGCACTCGCCGGCGTCGACGCCTTTTACGGCGACAGCCACGTGCTGCACGGGGTGTCGTTCCGCTGCGGCGCCGGACGGCTGCTCGGTCTGCTCGGGCGCAACGGCGCGGGCAAGACAACCAGCATCAACGTGATCGTCGGCCTGCTGCCGCCGCGCCACGGAACAGTGGCGATCTACGGCACACAAGTCGTTGGCTGGCCGCCCGAGACGATCGCCGCGCAGGGTGTAGCACTGGTGCCGCAAGGACGCCGCATCTTCCGCAGCCTTACGGTGCGCGAGAACCTTGCCGTGGCCGCCCGCAAGCCGAGGGGCGGCCTGCCGCTGGCGTGGACCCTCGAGACGGTGTTGAGCGCCTTCCCGCGGTTGCGGGAGCGGCGCGACCAGTTTGCCGGCATCTTGTCCGGCGGCGAGCAGCAGATGCTGGCGATCGGCCGCGCGCTGATGGCGAACCCGGGGATCCTGTTGATGGACGAGCCCTCCGAAGGGTTGGCGCCGCAGATTGTGGCCGAGGTCATGGCAACGATCCGCCGGCTCAAGGAGCAAGGGCTCTCGATCGTGCTGGTGGAGCAGAACGCCAAGCTGGCGTTCGACGTTGCCGACGACATCGTCATTCTCAACAGCGGGCGAGTCGTGGTTGACGCGCCGGCGGCGGAGTTGAGGCGCGACGGCGTCGAACTCAGTCAGCATCTCGGGATCTATTGATGCGCCGGCGCCGGAAGAGCAGTAAGCGCATCGAGGCCGTGGGCTACGATCCGGGCGGTGGTGCGATCGACCTGCCAGTCAAGCTCAAAGTCCATGACTCGATCTTTGTGCCGCTGGCCAAATGGGCGATGCTGCTGACCGGCAACTACCGATGCGTGACCCCGGAGCGCGCCATCGACATCAAGGACGCCGTTCACAGCGATCTCACCGCCTCGCGCTCGGTCTACAATTGGGTCGTGGGCGTGTGCGAGAAGCTCGGGGCGTCGCCGAACGATCTGGTGCCGTTCGAAAAATACGCTGCTGCGGCAAACGACTTGGTTCGCCCGTCTTCGGCGGCGCGGGCGCTGTTCAACGGTGCCACCAACATCGAGCGCACCGACCGCCTGGTGCAAACGATCGCGGCGCAGTACGGCATGCGCAACCCGATCGTCGACCAGACCGTCGCGACGGTTGACGCCCGGCTCGCGGTCAACCGCAAAGCGGCCGCCGCCTGATCCGAGCGGCCGAAACAGCGGACGTGGCTTAGAGGACGGGGAGGGCGGTCGCTCAGCAGGAGGTATTGCTGTCGCCGCTGCTCCAGTCGCCGCCGCCCATGTCTTGGTCGGAACTCCAGTCGCCGCCGCCGGCGTCGCTGCTCCAATCGCCACCGCCACCAGCGGCGCCGGGATCGCTGCTCCAGTCGCCGCCCCCCGCGGCAGCACCCGCGTCGCTGCTCCAATCGCTGCCGCCAGCGTCGCTGCCGTAGTAGTTGTTTACGACAGTCTCGCCGAGGCCCGGGGTCATTCCAGCGCCGCCCGTCAGGCCGCCCGCATAGTGCGGGCCAAACAGCGATTCAATACCCTGGAACAGCAACGCGCCACCGGCGACACCCGCCGCCGTCGCTGCTGCTGAGCGCAGAAACCCGCTGCCGCCACCCATGCCGGCGCCCATAAATCCGCCGCTCGGGGGCTGTCCGTAACCGGGCTGCGCATAACCTCCGGGTTGCCCATAAGGTTGCGGCGGAGGCGCACCAGCCACCTGCGGCGACCGCGTCCATGGGCCGGCCGGTGGCGGGCCAGCCGGTGGCGCCGACGGCCGGCTGCCGAACAGCCCGCCGAGAAAACTTGTCGCACTCGGCCTCGCCGCCTGCTGCGCATCGGCGAGCTGCTTCTCGAGATCAGCGATCCGCTGCTGTGCCTGGTGCAGGCTCAAATCCTGGATCAGCACGGTCTGCACAAGGTAGTAGGGCATGTCTGGCTGCTCGGCCAAGGCCTGGCGGATCAGCGTATCAGCTTCGGGATCCTTTGGCTGGCTGCTGGCGCTCTTCAGGCGCGCGAGCAAAGTCGTGAGCAGGTCTTTTTCCTGGGGGGTCATGAATGCCTTCCAATGCTGGAAAAGCGGTGTCTTCCGATGACGAACATCAGCGCCGCCGATCCGTCGGCGCGCCGCGCTAAATGTGGGGAGAGGGGTCGGGCGATCAATAACCCCCTTCAGAGCCCGGCGCCGCCCATCGCGAGGAATTTTTCGCGCCGTTGTACGCGCAACGTACTGCCATCAATGGCGAGAAGGGGCGCCAACGCCTCGTCGAGCGCCTCGCCCAGATCCTCGACGGCTTCCTTGGGGGCCCGGTGCGCACCGCCCAGCGGCTCGGCGACGATACGGTCGACGACTCTCAGGCGCTGCAGGTCCTGAGCGGTGAGGCGCAACGCTTCCGCCGCCGCCTGCGCGTGCTCGCCGTCGCGCCACAGGATCGACGCGCATCCTTCCGGGGAGATGACCGAATAGATCGCGTGTTCCAGCATCAGCACGGTGTTTCCGGCGGCGAGCGCAATGGCGCCGCCCGAGCCGCCTTCACCGATAATTGCGGCGACGAGCGGCACCTTGAGGTCGAGGCAGGTCTCGATTGCGCGGGCGATAGCTTCGGCTTGGCCGCGCGCCTCGGCATCGACGCCCGGATAGGCGCCGGCGGTATCGACAAAGGTCAGGACCGGCAACCCGAAACGCTCGGCAAGACGCATCAGACGCTGCGCCTTGCGATACCCCTCGGGCCGGGCCATGCCGAAATTGTGCTTGAGGCGCGCCTCGGTGTCGGCGCCCTTCTCGGTCCCGAGCACGACGACGCTGCGCCCGCGAAAGCGGCCGATGCCGCCGACGACCGCCGCATCTTCGCCAAACGCGCGGTCACCGCCGAGCCTCACGAAGTCGGTGATCAACCCGCCGATGTAATCGAGCGCGTGCGGCCGCTCCGGATGCCGCGCCACCTGCACCTTCTGCCACGGCGTCAACCGCGCATACGTCTGCCGCAGCAGCCGGTTGGCGCTGCTCTCGAGCCGGCCGACCTCGTCGGCAATGTTGAGCTCGCCCGTGGTCGAGAGGTGCCGCAGCTCTTCAATCTTACCTTCGAGCTCGGCGATCGGCCGCTCGAATTCGAGGAAGTGACGGATCATTTGCGGCGCGCCAGCGGATGGGCGCTCTCCAGCAGCTTGCGCAGCCGGTCCGTCTGCACATGCGTGTAGATCTGCGTCGTCGCGATATCGGCGTGTCCGAGCATCTGCTGCACGCTGCGCAGATCGGCGCCGTGGTCGAGCAGGTGACTGGCGAAAGCGTGGCGCAGCACATGCGGCGAGAGCTTCTCCGGGTCGAGACCGGCGTCGGCGGCGAGCTCTTTCAGCAGCTGGCCGGCGCGCTGCCGCGTCAGGTGTCCGGCCCGGCCGCGCGACGGGAACAGCCAGCGCGAAGGCCGCCCCTCGGGCAGGAAGCGGTCGCGGCATTCGAGATAGCGGGCCAGCGCAGCGCGCCCCGGTTCGCTCAGCGGCACGACGCGTTCCTTGCCCCCCTTGCCGGAAATCAGCAGGAACCGCGGATCCCTCCGCGCCGCGGCGAGCGGCAGCGTAGCGAGCTCGGAGATCCTGAGGCCCGTCGCATAGAGCAGCTCGAGAATGCAATAGAGGCGGATGCCTTCGTCTCCGGGCCAGCTGCGGGCGGCATCGATCAAGGTCCTAATCTCGCTCTCCGACAATATCTTCGGCAGCGGCCGGCCGAGCCTTGGGGTATCGAGCTCTACCGTCGGGTCGTCCTCGCGCACCCCTTCGAGCAGTAGGAACTTGTAGAACTGGCGCATCGCCGAGATGCGGCGGGCGAGCGTCCGCGGCGCCAGCTGTGCTGTTGCAGCATTTGCGAGATAGGCGTGCAGGCTTGCTGCATCGGCCGCTTCCACCGTCATATGCCGGGCCGCGAGAAATGCCGCGAGGCTAGAGAGATCGTTCTGATAGGCGGCCAAAGTCAGCGGAGCAGCGCCCCGTTCGGCCGCCAGCATCTCGAGAAACGCTTCGAGATGTTTCGAGGCCCACATCACCGGTCATTTCGGGAAGCGCTCATTGGGGATCACTTTCTCGACCGGCGCGGAGGGAGGCGGCGGGTTCCATAACGCCAGGAACGCCATGCCGCCCAGCAGCGCTAGGGCGATGATAATGACGAGCGCGACGGTGAGCTTGCCCATGCCCCCCCGACTCGGAGCTTGTACTGCTGCGATATCCATGTCCAATCGTTCCCCTGCGGATTGACGACGAGGCTGGACGATATGCTAGTACCCTGTCGCTCGGCATGGAGAAAGAGCGGTGAGAGTGGCGGGGCAGATCGACACGCTGTCAGCGGACCGGAAAACGGCGGAAATCCGCCGCTTTATGCCGAGCCGCTCGATCGTACTCGTCGGTCTGATGGGCGCCGGAAAGAGCAAGATCGGCCGCCGGCTGGCGGTGCGGCTGGGTCTGCCGTTCTTCGATTCGGATCCGGAAATTGAGGCCGCCGCCGGTGAGACGATCGAGGAGATTTTTGCCAACCGCGGCGAGCGCGTGTTCCGCGACGGCGAACGGCGGGTCATCGCGCGGCTGCTGGCCCAGCCGGTGCATGTACTCGCGACCGGCGGCGGCGCGTTCATGGACCCGCCGACGCGGGCGCTGATCGCCCACCGCGCCATCTCGCTGTGGCTGCGCGCCGATCTCGATGTGCTCGTTGCGCGAGTCTCCCGCCGCAGCAACCGGCCATTGTTGAAACAGGGCGACCCGCGGGCGATCTTGGCCGAGCTGATTGAGAGGCGCTATCCGGTCTACGCCGAAGCCGATGTGATCGTCGACAGCGGCGGCGGATCGCCGGAGGTGACGGTGACGCGGGCCATTGCGGCGCTGGCCGCCTGCCCGCTCGCGACGACGCCACCCGAGGCGTAGGAGGGAGGAAATGACGGAGACGATCGAGCGATTGCGCGTCGAGCTCGGCGACCGCGCCTACGACATTCTCGTCGGACCGCGGCTGATCGAGTGCGGCGGCCGCGAAATGCTGCCGCTGCTGCGGCGCCGGCAGGCCGTCGTCGTATCGGACGAGATTGTCGCCGGCCATTACCTTGCGCCGTTGCGCGACAGCCTCTCCGCGGCCGGGATCACCCATCACACGGTGCTCGTGCCGCGCGGCGAGGAGACCAAGGACCTCCGCCATTTCGGCAGGCTCGCCGAGGACATTCTAGGGATCGGCATCGAGCGCGGCACGATGCTAGTCGCGCTCGGCGGCGGCGTTGTCGGCGATCTCACCGGTTTTGCCGCGGCGACCCTGTTGCGCGGGGTCGATTTTGTGCAGATCCCGACGACACTCCTGGCTCAGGTCGACAGCTCGGTCGGCGGCAAGACCGGGATCAACACCTCCACCGGCAAGAACCTGATCGGCGCCTTCTATCAGCCGCGCCTGGTGCTCGCCGACACCTCGGTTCTGGCGAGCCTGCCGCGCCGCGAGCTGCTCGCCGGCTACGCCGAGATCGTCAAATATGGCCTCATCCGCGACGCCGAGTTCTTCGCGTGGCTCGAAGCCGAGGGCCACCAGGTCTGCGCGCTCGACGCCGAGCCGCTGCGGCGCGCGGTGCTGACCAGCTGCGCGATGAAGGCCGAGATCGTCGCCGGCGACGAGCGCGAGGAGGGCGACCGGGCGCTGCTCAATTTCGGCCACACCTTCGGGCACGCTCTGGAGACCGAGACCGGGTTCGGCTCGCGCCTGCTACACGGTGAGGCGGTGGCGCTCGGCATGGTTCTCGCGACCGACTTCGCCGCAAAGCTCGGCCTCGTCGCGGCAGCGGATGCGCTGCGGGTACGCCGCCACCTCGAGAGCTGCGGCCTGCCGACGCGGCTCTCCGAGATCGGGCTCCAGGGCATCCCGGCCGACCGGCTGCTCAGCCATATGAGCAAGGACAAAAAGGTCCGCGACGGCCGCATCACGCTGATCCTGCCGCGCCGCATCGGCGAAGCCTTCGTGATGAAAGACGCGCCGATCGAGAAGCTGCGCGATTTCCTCACCGTGGCGGCTTAACCCTCGGCTGCCGGGCTGGGCAGCCACAATCGTGAATTGAGCCACCTTTTACCGTTTGTGCAATCTGCAGCGAATCAGCAGCTAATTCAAATTTAGGTTGCACCGAGCGCCTGCAGATTTGCCCGACCGAGCGACCTCCAATTCCCCGCCCTGCGAGCGCGCACGAGTCGAAAAAGAGATTATGACCAAGCCATTGAAATTACTCGATTCCGCTTCTGGAAACAGCGGAGTTGTAGCGAGGTGGAGGCGGATCGCAAACGACTTCTGCCATCAACGAGGCTCCGAAGCGAACGAGCCCCGTATATGGGTTCATGATACGTTCTAAACAAGGAGCCCTCGGCTCCCCGACGTCTCGGGTGGACCCGAATCGATGCTTCACCGCTCGTCGGATGGCGGGTTCGCGTCGAATTCCAGACCTTCGCGCTCTCGCTCCGGACGGGGAAGTTCGACGCTTTGCGGTCGCTCGTGCCGTCCCACGGCTTCGCCCGATGTTGGCCCCAAAAGCCGACCTTTACGTGGGCGCCAGGGACAGTTTGGAAGCGGCCATTCGAGGCAACGCGGGGGTTAGTCAGTCCGCGGCGTCGGACAGATCGCGAAGCTGGGTCTTCAGGAAATCGAAATCGACCGGCTTGGTGATGAACTCGGCGGCGCCATACTCGCCGGCTAGGTGCCGCCGCTCATCGTCGCCATAGGCGGTCACCATCATCACGGGCAGATCGGGCCGCCGCGTCTTGATCTGGCGCAGCAACTCCAGCCCGTCCATGACCGGCATGTTTATGTCCGACAGGATCACGATCAGCTGCGGCTCGATACCCGCGGCAAGCTTGTCGAGTGCTTCCTCACCCGAGTAAGCGAAATGCAGGACATAGGTGCCCTGGCGCGCTTCGCGGCGAAAGCGCTGGCGGAGCAGCTCGGCCACATCCGGCTCGTCATCGACAACCAAGATGCTGAGGCTCATGCGCCCCTCCCTGCGGTCTGACCGTTGCGCGGCAGGCGGATCGTAAATTCGGTGAATTCGCCGGGTTCGCTGTCGACCTCGATCGAGCCGCCGTGTTGTTGCGTGATGATGTCGTAGCTGATCGAGAGCCCCAGACCGGTCCCTTCTCCGGTGGGCTTGGTAGTGAAGAACGGCTGAAACAGCTGGCCCCTGATTGCGGGCGGGATGCCGGTGCCGTTGTCGCGCACTCGGATTTCGGCCGCGTAGCCCAGATCGTGGGTTGAGACCTGGAGGATCGGGCGATGGGCGGCCCCGCCGTTGCCGCGGGCGCGCTCGGTGGCGGCATAGAACCCGTTGCCGAACAGGTTGAGGAACACGCGGGTCATCTCCTGCGGCGCCAGCTCGATCGGTGCGATGGCGGGGTCGAGATCGCGGTCCAAGGTGATATTGAAGTTCGCATCCTGGGCGCGCGCACCGTGATAGGCGAGGTTGAGCGCCTCCTCGACAAGGGCATTGAGATCGACCTCGCGGCGCTCGCCCGAGACGCCGCGCGAATGCTCCAGCATGCTCTTGACGATGCCGTCGGCGCGCCTGCCGTGCTCGGCGATCTTTTCGAGATTGCCGGTCAACATGTGGATCGTCTCGCCGATTTCGGCGCGGGTGTCTTCGTCGAGTGTCGCGATGCCGGGATCGGCGGATTCCTTCAGCTCGTCCAGCAATTCGACCGAGAGGCCGGCAAAGTTGTTGACGAAGTTGAGCGGGTTCTTGATCTCGTGGGCGATGCCAGCGGTGAGCTGGCCCAGTGAGGCCATCTTTTCCGCCTGGATCAGATTCGCCTGGGCCGCTTTCAGCTCGTGCAGCGCCGCTTCGGCGGCGTCACGCGCGGCGCGGATCCCGTCGAGCAACCGCGCGTTCTCCATTGCAACCACGGCTTGTGCGGCGAAATTCTCCAACAGCGCGATTTGCTTGTCGGAGAACGGCCGCACCTCCTGACGGTAGATCACAATGGTGCCGATCAGCGTGTCTTCCTTACGGAGCGGCACGGCGACCCCGGTTCGCGCCCCGCCGAGATCGACAATGGCGCGGTGCAAAGGGCTGCCAGCGCGATAGGCGTCCGAGGCCGCGAGGTCGGTGACGTGCACGGCCTGCCGGCAGCGCGCGATGTCCACGAGCGCCGCCGAATCTCCGATTTCTATCGGTCGGCGCGCAAACTCGGCAAATCTCGGTGGCGCTCCGAAAAGGGCGGTGGCATGAAAGGACGCACCATCATAGCTCCAAAGGATGCCGCAAACGGCCTCGCAGAGCCGGACCGCCTTTTCGAGCATGACGTCGAAGACCGGGGCGAGGTTGCCAGGCGAGCTGTTGACCACCTGTAGCACCTCGGCGGTCGCAGTCTGTTGGTCGAGTGCTTCCTTCAACTCGGCGGTGCGTTCCTCGACCTTCTTTTCGAGGTCGGCGTAGAATTTCTGGAGGTCGCCCGCCATTCGGTTGAACTCCTCAGCCAAGCCCTCGAGCTCATCGCCGGTGTGGATCTCGATCCGCCGATTGAGCTCGCCCGCGCCGAGGCGAGCCGCGCCGGCCTGCATCAGCCGGATCGGCACGACCATGCGCCGGGCGAGAACGAGCGCCGCCAACGCCGCCAAGCCGAGCCCGAACGCGAGAAGCGCGGCGGTGCGCAGGCCGGAGCCGTAAAGAGGCCCGAGCGCCTCTTGCAACGGCACCTCGACAAAGACGAGCCAACCCGGTGGATCGATCGCCGCATGTACGCTCAGCACCGACTGCCCGTCGATTCCTTTGCCGATCATGACCTTCGGTGCCGCGGATTGTCTGTCGGGGGCTTTGATGTCGACGGGTTTGGCGCGGGCAGCTATCACCTGCGGTGCTGCCGAGAGGTCGGCGTCTCGCAGAACAAGGCTGGTGTCCGGATGTGCGATCAATCTTCCTCTGCGATCGATGATGGAAGCGTAACCGTCCTGGCCGATCTTCAACGCTGTGATCATGTCCCAGATCGGCTTGAGGTTGACCTCAGCGATAGCGGCCCCGGCGTCGCGCCCGCTGAGGGCCGTCGCGATCTTCATGCAAGGTTCGGAGTTCTTGCAAAACTGCACCGGACTGAACCAGACGCCATCGGCCAGCGCTTCGGTAAAGATTGGCTCACGGGAGTAATCCGCCCCGCTGCCCACGACCTCGGTTGCGAACCGCGAGACTCTGAGCTGCTCTTTTCCCGAACTATCGAGCTGAGTCAGCTCAGTGATTGCCGGCACTTGGCGCTGCAGGCGCGCATAATCGCGGCGGCGCAGCTCGAGCGAACCTGTCGCCCGTTGGGCGTGGGTCGTCCAGCCGATCTGGCCCTCGATCTGCTTGATAAATTCCGCGATCCGCTGCGCCACCGCATCGGCCTTATCTTGCTGGATAAGGACGAGCGCCGCCCTGTTTTCCCGATAGCTGAACCAAAAGTCGAGCGCCCCGTTGATCAGCATGACCAAGCTGATCAGGCCCATGAACAGAGATACGTATTTACGAAAGAGTTGGCCGCGCGGACGTCTCAGTCCCGTCTGATCGGTGCGCAAGCGGTGTCGTGACCCGAGCAACCGGAAGCGGCCGAGTATCAGCCGGCCGGTCAAAGAGAATTTGCGTACCGCATCGCTCATAGGCTCACCCTTATCGGCACGCGCGAGTAGCGCCAAACCGGAGTGATTCCGAAACCAAGGGGATGGCCGAGGCCAACGAGGAGACAGTCTAACCGGAGCCAATAAAAATATCCACCATCCAGCGCATTTACCAAAGCTTACGTCGATAGCGTGCAGGATGTTCTGTGTGTTAACCTAAATTTTATGAATTCCGCCCGGCGCCGTAAAAGTTCTTGCACAGTCGGCAGTTGGTCTGTTAATCTGAGAGATCTATTGCTGCCTTTGCGTTCGCGACTAAAGCTAGTGATCGCAATAGCGCCTTATGATTAACCGTAATGATCATCGGACGCATTATCGGCTGGATCGTTTTTATCGCCGCTCTCCCGGTGCTGGCGACTGACGTGCTGCTCTGGATCGAGTCGGGGTATTGGGTGCCGCTCGCCCTCGGCCAATTGTGGTACAACCTCGATCGATCAGGCCTCACCCTGGTCCACCTCAGCCTGGTCCGCGCCGTCGTCGAGCGCGACCTCGGCCGTTATGCCTGGGACCCGATCATGGCCACGGTTCTGTCGTGCTGGGCCTTTGTGGGATTGATGGCGCTCGGGACGTTGATCATGACTCTATTTCGCGAGCCCCCTCAGTACCGGTACTGTAGGTAATGAATTTTCTCGCGTCGGCGTCACTGCCGACTGCAGGGGTTCCGGCGTCGGCGCACCAGTGCCAGGAACCGGGCGCAGTTTCTTTGTTTGCCGTTAATTTCCACATGGGCCGAGCCTCGTCGCCACCCGAACGGCCGGAAGCGGCGCGCGACCTCGCCTCGACGCGCGCCTCGCATCGACCAATAACCTTCCTCGCTCCGTTGGGGCGGCGAGCTGCTTGAACTCGTCGAGTTCGGGGAGGCCTGCAAGCGCAAGGGCCGGTATTGAGGGATGATCGTGCCCTCTCCCGTCGGGAATGGCGGGTTAGTTAGGGTCGAGCCTTCCGTGGTGATCGCGCGGCGGGGACGACCGCTATCGGCGCGACCGAGCCCTTCGTCACGGGACTGGCGAAGGTCGGCAATCCACCAGACTGAGATAGTTGCGACCGGGGAAAGAAATGACTGCTGTGTGGGCGACTAACAGCCGTTGGCCACCAATCGAGCTGAGCGGTGTCGATGCGGGCCGCCTTCCTTCAAGGAATCGGCAAACCTCACCCCCTCCGCATTCTCCGCGAGGCACTTGATCAAGGGGTGGCGCGTCGCCTCTTGCGTGTACCCAACAGGCCGTTGGCGGCGCGGTGAATCTCCCTGAACAGGGCCGGATCTACGGCTTGGTTCGGGAAACCGTGCACTGTTGCATTGTGAGCCGCCGAGCCGCGGCGGAGAACGGCATAATCATCGTCCTCGATGATCCCCTCGCTACCAGCATCTTTGACAGAGCCGACGAGGAAATCCGGGCAGCCGGCGGGATTTTCGGGGCCGAAAGGCGCCGGCTCGCTGCGGAATGTGAGAAGGTCTGCGCCGGTAGCCAGCCTGCACCTTTTTCACGTGTCGATGTCTTCGGGATTGAAGAGCTGGGTGCCATGAAGGAAGAAGCCGAAATCGGATCGTGCCAGCCGCGGGCTCAGCGCTTTCGCCGCAGGCGCCGCGCATTCCCGGCGGCGCGCTTAAGCCACGGTGCCGCAGCTGCTTTCGTCCCCCGTCCGGTCATCATCGCAATCGTCGATTGCTGCAACGCCGCGGCCTTCTCCGTCACCATCCGCCGATATTCCGCGGGTGTGCAGCTGCCGCGGGCGATCATCGAGCTCCGCCGCGCGATCGTCTCCCACGAGGCGGCCATCAACTCCACCATCATCAACGGCAGAGGGGGGAGACGGCGGCGGGCAAGTCTCTTCATCCTACGTCAATTGGCGGGCGGCCGGGACAGTGTCAAGCCGACGGGCGTTCAGCTCTTCGGCGTTGATCCTGCCGGCCTCGACCGCGCCCACAAAGACGCGCCGATGCGGCCAATATCCGGCTATAAAAACAGGCGGCGGCCCCCCTCCCCTGAACGGCGGAGGGTTGGAGCGGGGCGGTTCGTTGCCGTCCCGACGGGATCCACACAGAAGATGAAGCGGTCTCTATGCGGCACCCTGCAGTCGAGCAGCATCCTGCTCGACAAAGGCCAGCAGCGGGTACCAGTCGGCCTGCAACGCGCGCCAACGCCTGCCGCGAGCATCGAACACGCTGACCCCGGTCGCGGCGGATTGGACGTAGAGCTGGCTATCGCGCAGACGCGCGACGATCGGAGCTCCGAGCTTTGCGACAAACCGCTCAAAGCCGCCGGCACTGTGCGTACCGCCGCGTAGCCGATTACCGACGATGCCGACCCGCATCCGGCCGGTGGCAATGCGCCGCACTTTTTTGATGCGATCAAGAAAGCGGCGCGTGACGCTTTCGTCAAACGCCGACGGCAGCATCGGTAGAATGAGGAGATCGGCGAGCTTGACCATCTCCACAGCGCGCTTGCCATGCAGACCTGCCACCGCGTCGATGACGAGGAAACCTTCGCCCTTGGGCGGCTTCCCGATCTCCTTCGTCCAATCGAGAGCGGTGATCGGTGGGGCTTCCGGAGGCCGGCACGCCAGCCACCCGAGACTCGAACGCTGCCGATCGGCATCGGCGAGGCCCCAGCGCGGACGAGGTCATCATATAGGTTCATGATACGTTCTTGCCGCGCCGCCCCGTTTAGGGGATAGTTAATCTCCCGCCGCTCGCCCGAATCTCGCATCGTTTTTCAGTACAAAATTACCAACGGGTAGGTGTACTCCCGCGTCTCGCCGACGACTCAACCTTAGCAGAAGGGCGGATCCGCTGCACGATCTTCGCCGACGCACAACTTTGTCTTCCGCATCGAGGCCTCATTCAAGAGCCTCTTCCCGAGGGGCATTGAAATCGGCGACGCGCGATCCCCAAAAAGTAGGCCGATTCGCGTGCCAACCCGGGATTTTCGCGGGAGCGGTGCTGCGCGTGCGAGGGGTGCCCCTCGTCTCGACAGGTCGTCGCCTCGCGAGTAACGATAATGGCTCAGCCGTCTCCTCGCCCGACCCGACGGCTGAAGAAAGGGGCGATGCTCGTGCAGGACGAACCTCGGCGCTCGCCGACAGTGCTGACCGTTCTAGTGCCGTGTTTCAACGAAGCGGAGATTCTGCGAGAGACAGTCGCGGAGTTGACGGCCTACCTCGACACCGGCCGGTGGCGGAAAGGACCGGAAGGGGACTGGGAGATTCTGCTGGTCGATGACGGCAGCACTGATGGCAGCCACTCGATCATGGTGGATCTCGCCCAGCGCGACGGCCGAGTACGCTATCTCTCTTACCGCATCAACGCCGGCCAAGGCCAAGCCTTGCAGAAGGGTTTCGCGGCCGCGCAAGGGGACTGGATCTTCTGTGTGGATGCCGATCTCGACTACGGCCCGGAGCATATCGACCGCTTTCTCGCGCTGGCGGAAGAGAGCGGCGCGGAAATCGTGATCGGCTCGCCATACATGCGGCGTGGGACGACCGCAGGCGTTCCGCTGGCCCGTCTCTGGATGAGCCGGCTGATGAACTGGTATTTTCGCAGGGTGCTCAATCTAGGCTTTTCAACCTACACGTCCATTCTGCGGCTCTATCGGCGCGAGGCAATCCAGGGACTGCTGCTGACCTCCCGCGACAAGGAGCTTCTGCCGGAGATTGTCATCAAGGCCGCCCTGCTTGGCATTCCGATTATCGAGGCGCCGGCTCACTTGCATTGGAGAGCGCGCAACCGCGACCGGGGACGGCGCGGCGCCAGTGTCCTGAGCATAGCCCGCAAGACCATGCGGCACCTGTTGTGGGGGACGATGGAAAACCCGATGTTGTTCTTTCTGGCGCCAGTTCTGGCGGTGGGCGCTAGAACCTTGTGGTTCGCGATCGCGATCCTAATCCTCTTCTCCGCATCCTATTCCCAAACCGCCGTGGGCGGCTTGACTGCGATCACGGTCGCCGCAAACAATGTGATGCAGGTCAATCCTCAAACTGTCGTTACCTTCGCGGTACTTTTGCTTACTGGATTGATCCTGTTTTCGCTAAGTATCATCATATTGCAAAACAAGGTTAAGCGCGAACATGATTTCTTGTATTTTTCTCGCTTGCTGAGGAAATAGGCCGTTGACAGCGATTTTGACATACCGAAGCGGTCGTGAAGGAGTGTTCGCTTGGCGGCAGCGAGCAATCCTTCCAATGCTGCCGCTGCCGGCCATCATCGGACTGGCCTTGGCGGTGCGCGCCTGGGCGGATCGCGCTGGCGAACACATCGTGCCGTATCTAGGTACGTACTTCGCCAAGCAAGTTGCCATCGTAGAGGCCTTGCCCTGGTGGAAGTTGCTTCTGCCGTTGGGGGCGCTCGATGGGCGCTGGGGAACCACCGGCTTTCTGTTGGTGCACTGGCTGGAGAAGGGTGTCGGAGAGCCCGGCGCGTTCTATGTGCTGACCGCCATCATGGTGGGACTCGGCTACGTCCTTACCTGGCTGATCTTTCGTTCGTTATCGATGTCAATCCTGGTCGGGGTCGCCCTGGCGACAACGACATTCAATTATCACGTGTACGCCGTCTCAGGCAGCGTCATCATCCTACCACTGGTGTCGTTCCTGTTCCTGTTCGCGTATTGCCAGATCGAATGGCTGCGAAATTCGGTTCGCGGGCTGGCCTGGGGCATAGCCACTCTGGTCGCGTGCGTCCTGTTCATGCTCGCCTACGAAGGTTGGCTCGACCTGGTACCGCTTGGCTGGCTCGTTTATCCGGTGCTGGCTTGGCATTTCTGGCGGATCGGCGATGCTCGCCGCAGCCGGCGCTGCCTGCTGCTGCTGGGCTCGGTCACCTTACTGGCCGTCATTTATGTCACAATCAAGACCCGGTCCGGCCTCGGAGGATTGCACCCTCGCGGCGGCGAGGCCGACCTGATGTCAACTTATGGTGGCGGACATGTGTTGTTGATTTTTGAAGATATTTTGTCGTCTTTCATCACGTTTTTCTATACCACGATCACCACTTATCTGCCGCCCGAGCTGTTTTCGTTCTCGCTTTCGTCGTGGCAATACGGCCCCGACGAGATCGTTGCCTTGCAGGAAGGCTATCATCCGCAGGCAGCTCACCTGACGCATTACAACCATCTGTTCCTGTGGCGCTATTATGCCGGGTTCGCCCTGGCATTATTTCTAATCGCCTACTGGCGGGTCGTCAGGGCCTTCGTCGAACGGAGTGACATCCATCACCTCGCGCTGTTCGTGTTGATGACAGGCACGCTGATCGGCAGCCCGACCCACCTGATCATCAAATGGCGGCCGGCGCACGCCGCGCCGCTCGTGGGGTATCAGGTGTATCTGTCCGTCATCAGCTGGACATTGCTGGTGTGTTATGTCGGAAGCCGAATACTCAACGCGGTCGAAGGAAAGCTAGGTTTAGCGATTGCGTTGGTGCTTATGCTGAATTTCGGGTATTGCGCCTACGCTCGTCCAGCGCTGCTGTCACACATGTCGCAGGAGGTATTTCTCGGCGCCTATCCCGACCCCCGCAAGAACCTCCCCAGGCTCTTTCGGCGCGAGCCGGACAAACCCCCGGCCCTCCCGAGCGCGGCCGTTCCCGACGCTGCACCGCGCGAATGAGCTTACTCGGCCTAAAAGCCTCGCTACCAGCCGGCGTCGTAGAAGATCAGTCCCGTTCCGAGAATGCAAACCCCGATCCCAAAAAGCTTCGGAAAACCGAGCGACTCGCCGAAAACGGCGGCCCCGAGGATCGCAGTCGTCACCACGCCAAGCACCATGAAGGCGGGGCCGGCCGTCGACAGCGGCAGCCGGCTCAGCGCCAAGAAGTACAACAGCGCGCAGGCGACATATAGTACCCCGGCAACATAAAGGATCGGAGATTTGAGCAAACCGAGCGCTTGGTCGAGCAAGTCGTCGGGTGCGACGGTGAGCGAGAGGCCCTTCACTAGAACATTGAGCACCGTGAAACAGATGAGCCACGCTGCGACTGGGGAAACTATCGCGAGGTTCAAGGACGGATCCCCTCAAAATTCAGGAGAGAAGACTTGGTGCGCAACTGCTGCCAGACCTAAGGTTAAGACATTCGCTCGATGCAAAATAATCCCGAAGTCGCTTCCCCGGATCTGCTCGCCGCGTCTCGCGAGAGCCTGGTCGAATCCCACATCGTTCACGAATTTGAGCCCGCGCGGGTCTTGGACAACCTCGCGGGATGTTACGGCACCCTGATCCAGGGCGTGTACCGCGAGATGCTGCCTCTGCTGAAGGGCAGGCGCATCATCGATTGCGGCTGCGGCTTCGGGCAATTCTCGCACGTCGCGATCAACGCGGGTTTCGAGGTGACCTCCATCGACATCGACGACGCATCCCTGGCGATCGCGCGCGAGGTCTCCCGCATTCCCTGCCGGAGGGAAAGCATCTACGCCACATCCCTGCCGGACGGCTCTTGCGATACCGCCGTTTGCTGCGATTCGATCCAACACTTCGACATCCGTGAGTTCCGTCGCGAGTTGAAGCGTCTAGGCGTGCAGCGAATCGTGATTTACGATTCCAACATCTCGAACCCGCTGCTTGCTCTATACCGAGGCATCGTCGGCCATAGGGAGAGCAACGACCGCACCGCCGACGCGATTGTTCGCGAGTTTCGCGAGTATGGGTATGACCTCGTTGCGCTGCGCTACCAGAATGTCGTCTCACTGCCGATCAGTGGCGGCTTCCAACGGCGACCGGTGCCGCTCCTCCATCGCTTTCCCCGTGCGATCCAAAGGATCGACCGGCGCCTCGAGCAAGCGATACGGCTGTTGCGACTTGATCGCTTTCTGACCTTTCGCTTCCTGCTCGTGCTAGATCGCCGCGACAGTCCAAAAACCGCCGCAGCGGCATAGCTATCGCGCGCCGGCCCGGCTCGTGCTATTTTGCGTGAACCCTTTGCTGCAAGCGCGCCCCGCTCCTCTCTTCCTGCGGGGCGGGAAGATCCACATAGAGAGCGAAACAGCCCTCACAGTCGAGCAGCATCCTGCTCGACAAAGGCCAGCAGCGGGTACCAGTCGGCCCGCAAAGCGCGCCACCGCCTGCCGCGAGCATCGAAAATGCTGACCCCGGTCGCGGCGGATTGGACGTAGAGTTGGCTGTCGCGCACTCGCGCGACGATTGGAGCCCCGAGCCCCGCGACAAATCGCTCAAAGCCGCCGGCACTGTGCGTGCCGCCGCGTATCCGATTGCCGACGATGCCGACCCGTATCCGTCCGCTAGCGATGCGTCGCACTTTCTTGATGCGATCAAGAAAGCGGCGCGTCACGCCTTCGTCAAACGCCGACGGCAGCATCGGTAGAATGAGGAGATCGGCGAGCTTGACCATCTCCACAGCGCGCTTGCCATGCAGACCTGCCACCGCGTCGATGACGAGGAAACCTTCGCCCTTGGGCGGCTTCCCGATCTCCTTCGTCCAATCGAGAGCGGTGATCGGTGGGGCTTCCGGAGGCCGGCACGCCAGCCACCCGAGACTCGAACGCTGCCGATCGGCATCGGCGAGGCCCCAGCGCGGACGAGGTCATCATATAGGTTCATGATACGTTCTTGCCGCGCCGCCCCGTTTAGGGGATAGTTAATCTCCCGCCGCTCGCCCGAATCTCGCATCGTTTTTCAGTACAAAATTACCAACGGGTAGGTGTACTCCCGCGTCTCGCCGACGACTCAACCTTAGCAGAAGGGCGGATCCGCTGCACGATCTTCGCCGACGCACAACTTTGTCTTCCGCATCGAGGCCTCATTCAAGAGCCTCTTCCCGAGGGGCATTGAAATCGGCGACGCGCGATCCCCAAAAAGTAGGCCGATTCGCGTGCCAACCCGGGATTTTCGCGGGAGCGGTGCTGCGCGTGCGAGGGGTGCCCCTCGTCTCGACAGGTCGTCGCCTCGCGAGTAACGATAATGGCTCAGCCGTCTCCTCGCCCGACCCGACGGCTGAAGAAAGGGGCGATGCTCGTGCAGGACGAACCTCGGCGCTCGCCGACAGTGCTGACCGTTCTAGTGCCGTGTTTCAACGAAGCGGAGATTCTGCGAGAGACAGTCGCGGAGTTGACGGCCTACCTCGACACCGGCCGGTGGCGGAAAGGACCGGAAGGGGACTGGGAGATTCTGCTGGTCGATGACGGCAGCACTGATGGCAGCCACTCGATCATGGTGGATCTCGCCCAGCGCGACGGCCGAGTACGCTATCTCTCTTACCGCATCAACGCCGGCCAAGGCCAAGCCTTGCAGAAGGGTTTCGCGGCCGCGCAAGGGGACTGGATCTTCTGTGTGGATGCCGATCTCGACTACGGCCCGGAGCATATCGACCGCTTTCTCGCGCTGGCGGAAGAGAGCGGCGCGGAAATCGTGATCGGCTCGCCATACATGCGGCGTGGGACGACCGCAGGCGTTCCGCTGGCCCGTCTCTGGATGAGCCGGCTGATGAACTGGTATTTTCGCAGGGTGCTCAATCTAGGCTTTTCAACCTACACGTCCATTCTGCGGCTCTATCGGCGCGAGGCAATCCAGGGACTGCTGCTGACCTCCCGCGACAAGGAGCTTCTGCCGGAGATTGTCATCAAGGCCGCCCTGCTTGGCATTCCGATTATCGAGGCGCCGGCTCACTTGCATTGGAGAGCGCGCAACCGCGACCGGGGACGGCGCGGCGCCAGTGTCCTGAGCATAGCCCGCAAGACCATGCGGCACCTGTTGTGGGGGACGATGGAAAACCCGATGTTGTTCTTTCTGGCGCCAGTTCTGGCGGTGGGCGCTAGAACCTTGTGGTTCGCGATCGCGATCCTAATCCTCTTCTCCGCATCCTATTCCCAAACCGCCGTGGGCGGCTTGACTGCGATCACGGTCGCCGCAAACAATGTGATGCAGGTCAATCCTCAAACTG
>Ga0306917_10000340_pt1 | contig 18934 bp, 12 predicted proteins | sample tim00Cox00000000_FD_203313 | JGI IMG/M metagenome (GOLD analysis project Ga0306917, IMG submission 203313) | Lab enrichment of tropical soil microbial communities from Luquillo Experimental Forest, Puerto Rico - timezero.00C.oxic.00.000.000 (v2)... | ecosystem: Environmental > Terrestrial >... | reverse complement strand
ACCGCGGCCGGCCCGCGGCGGCCATCGATGCCGTTGCCGAAATGCTGATCCGTGTCGCCCAGCTTGCCGTCGACCACCCCGAAATCCGTGAGCTCGAGATCAATCCATTGCTCGCCGGCACTGCCGAAGTGATTGCGGTCGATGCCCGCTTGCGGGTCACTGCAGCGCGGCCTGGACCGGCAAGGCTTGCTATATCGCCTTATCCAAGGGAGCTCGAAGTAACGGAGAGGTTGCGCGACGGAACAGTCATCAGACTGCGCCCGATCCGCCCCGAGGACGAGCCGCTACTGCAGGATTTGGCCATGCACATGAGTCCGCAGGATCTGCGGCTTCGCTTCTTCAGCGCAATGAGGGGGCTGTCCCATCAGCTTGCGGCGCGGCTGACACAAATCGACTACGACCGGGAAATGGCCCTGATCGCCTTTGCGGCCGATAGCGATCAGGCGCTCGGCGTGTCGCGCTTCGCGGCGGACCCGGATAACCGGCGTGCGGAATACGCCATCGAGGTGCGCGGTGACTGGAAGGGACGCGGGCTAGGTTATCTCCTGATGATACGGCTGATCGAAGTGGCACGCGGGCGTGGCATTAGCGAAATGGTGGGCGAGGTGCTGCGAGAAAACGCGGCCATGCTGCAGATGTGCCGGGCTCTCGGTTTCACGATCAGCGCCGATCCGAACGATCCCAGCCTGGTGCAGGTCAGTAAGGCGCTTCAGGAGGTATAATCTGGGTGTCCCACGAGGCCGCCGAATTCCACCGTTCGCGAATTCATCGTGGCCGCGACTGTGGGCGCCTCGGTGCGGTCGGACTCAGCCTCGACTGCTGCGCCGCAATCCGCGGAGCCGCCCGGACACTGAACGCACCGATTTCGAGCGGGCTTGAGCCTAGTCTTTAATTGCTGAGATGTCCAAAAGGCAAAAATCGGGGCGGCCCTCAGAGCCGGCGAGCCATGTGCTCCAGCTCATCCAAAATGTCGGAGATATCATGCTTGTTCTGAGGATGGAGATAGACGAATCTAGGTAATGTCGATTCAGCTCCGCAGTCATTGAGTTCGTCTCGTAGTATAACGGCATCTAACAACTTCCGTCTGAATATATGCAAAAGCTCCGAAGAATCTTTGACATTTTCCGTTTGATTCTTGAGCTCATCTACAAAGCTACGCACCCGATATCTCAGCCTACTTGATTGGGTGGGGTTCTCATCCCTGGGAGCTGGCCGCTTCCGTCGCTGCTCGTCTTCCGCCTGTGGCGGGGCCTCAGCCCATCGCATCTCCTCCTCGGCCCGCCGCTTCTCTTCCTCCGCCGGCGGCGCCGCCTCGGCCCGTCGCTTCTCCTTCTCCGCCTGCCGTTCCTGGTCTTTTCGGCGTTGGGCTTCGATCTCCCATTGCTTCCGGCGCTCCTCCGGCGATACCCACGGCTCGCGCAGCGCCTCGAGGATCTTGTCGCAGAAGCGCTCAATCGCCTCTCCGACAGTGGTCGTACGAACATCTAGATGTCGGAACGGCCGCCAATCGACGTATTGACGAATGCCAATGATCGAGAGAACTGGGTCTTGGCGCCATTGCGCTTCATTCTCAAGCGCCGGAACACGCATATAGAGGAGCGGAAAAACGAGGTCGGTTCGGCCGAGCGCATGTTCCCGAGCGAGAAATGCTTCGAACTCGAATTTGCAATAACGACTGTTAACCGCTCTCGGCGTGACGATAGGGATGAAAAATACCGCTTCCCCAACTGCGGTCTCGATTTCGGATTCCCACAGCTTACCCGGGGCGATCGCCGCCCGATCTTGCCACAAGCGAAAGTTGGCCTTGGAGCGACCGAGCTGTGCGGCCAGCTCCCGCTGGATAGCGTCCCTGAGCGCCGACAGCGTCCCCTCGAAGGCGTCGTCATCCTCGCGGGAATAACTGAAAAAGCCGACGATCTCGGGAAGGTCCGCTAACCAGGACATCTGGAACGCTGTCGACCTCTCGAATGAGTACGTTTTTGCGTATAAAACTATCACAAATATGAACAGACAACCCGAAATAAGCCCAAAGGTAGACGACGGCGTCGCCTCATCAGGCGTCGGTTGAGGCCGGGTTATAGGTGCCGATCGGTCCAGCCGCGAACCGCGCTCCGGACGTCGTCCTGGCGCACAGCTCGGACCTCCATGTCGACGAGGATCGCACTGCCAGTTTACGCGATGGCGATGGGACGGCGACCTTGCGCGCGGTGCTGGCAACCGCCCGGGCATTGCGCGCCGATGTCGTTCTGCTGGCCGGCGACACCTTCGAGAACAACCAGCTGGGCTCAGCTATTCTTGATCGCGCCAGAGGGCTGCTCGCAGGAGCCGATTTGCCGGTCGTAATCCTCCCCGGGAACCACGACCCGGCCCTTGAGAACTCGGTTTTTATCCGTGGGAGCTTCGCGGAGCTCCCGAATGTGAGCATCCTCGGGGTAACCCACGACGAAGCCGTGCCGTTCCCGGTGTTCGATCTCGAAATCTGGGGGCACGCCCATCGCGACTACTTCAGCATGGCGCCATTGCGCGGCCCGCGGCCGCGCTCGACCCGCTGGCAAGTGGCGATCGCGCATGGGCATTACGAGCCGCCCGGAACCCGGGCCAACCCGCTCCGGCCGTCCTGGGTCTTTAGCGACGAGGAGATTGCCGCCACCGGCGCCGACTATCTCGCACTCGGTCACTGGGACCGGCCGATGCGGGTCGGCGATGGCGTCGTGCCGGCGTACTATTCGGGCTCGCCGGACCTCGCCCAAACCGTCAACATGGTGCGCCTGACCAACACCGGAGAGGTCATCGTTGCGCGCAAAAGACTGTCGCAGAACGCATGACGAAATTCCATTGTTATTCGGTTTTTATGGTGTGCAAAATTCGTTGATCTTGCGAGAAAATTCCGTTGATCCGCAGGCACTCGAATCCAGGCTTATCGATCTGAGATAAAATACTTTTTACACGATGATCGAGGCCGTTCTGTGGCGAAAACGCAAATTTCGTTGTTTTTCGTGTCGGAGATGTCCACGCTAACGGCCGTTTAATGCCGCGATCTCCGAGGTAGTGTAGCCGACTTCCGCCAGCAGCTCCTCGGTGTGCTCGCTGAGAGCCGCGACGAACGGCCGTGCCGCCGCCGTCGTGGCGGTCATATGGAATGGCGGGTTGATCGCGAGGAACGTGCCGCCGGCGTCGTGGACCTCGGCGAACGAGCGCCGGTGAGTGATTTGCGGATCGGCCATCGCCTCTTTGACGGTGCGGTAAGGCGAGGACGGTACACCGTGCCGATCAAAGACCGCCTGGACTTCGGAGATCGTCCGCTCCGTCGACCAGCGCTCTAGCTCGTCGATCAGTTCACCCCAGTTGGCTCGACGGTTTGTGTACTCGGCAAAGCGCGGGTCGGTCAGCCAGCGAGGATGGCCGGAGGCGGCCGCCAGGTTTTGAAACGTCCGCTCACTGGCGATCGACAGGTTGATGTAGCCGTCCTTGGTGGCGACCGGACCAAAGACCGGCCGGCCGGGTGGGGCCACGGCGAACTGCGCCGCCTGGATTTCACTCAGGGTCAGGGTCAGCATGCTTTCGAGCATCGACACGTCGATCATCTGGCCCTCCCCGGTCGTCTGGCGGTGGTAGAGTGCGGTCGCGATCGCGCCGAAGGCGTAAGTGCCGGTCAGCACGTCGGCGATATAGATCCCACAATAGTCGGGCCGTCGCGCCGCACCCTGAGCCGCACCCTGATAGGCCATGTGCGCGAGATCGTAACCCGAAGCGGCGTGGATCACAGGCGCGTAGGCTGGTAATTCGGCCGAGGGGCCGGTCTGGCCATAGCCCGAGATCGCGCAGTAGACGAGGTCGGGCTTGATCGGCCTGAGGGCCTCATAGTCGAGCCCGAAGCGCCGCATGACACCCGGCCGGAAGTTCTCGACCACGACGTCGGCGGTGGCGACGAGCCGCCGGACCGCCTCGACCGCGGCAGGCGATTTAAGGTCGACGGCAATGCTCTTCTTACCGGCGTTAAGCTGGCCGAAGCTAGTGCTCGCACCATTCCGCATGGGCGGCCGGGTGCGCATCATGTCTCCCGCGGGCGCCTCGATCTTGATCACCTCGGCGCCGAGATCGGCTAACAGGCGCGTGCAGTGCGGGCCCGCGATCGTCGTCGTGAAATCGAGCACCCGAAGGCCGGACAAGGCGCCGTTCATCCCATTTTCTCCCAAGCCGGGGTTTCGTCGCAGGGATCGGGACGGGGGCAGAAATGTCAAGACGTCTCGGCAAACCGCAGCCGATATGCGGCTTGCTTTTGGCGGGGTTCGGTGCCAAGAGAGCCGCGGCATCTGAAGGGAGGGTCCATCATGGCGTTTCGTAACATACAGGCGGGAATGGCGACCTATCGCGGGCACGGCGGGGACCGCGGCGACGCGTATTACGCGCACCCGACCAATGCCGGGCCGCATCCCGGCGTCGTCGTGATCCATCACATGCCGGGTTGGGATGAGTGGACCTGCGAGGTCGCCCGCAAATTCGCCCATCACGGCTATGCCGCGATAGCACCGAGCCTCTATTTCCGGGTCGGCGACGGCGCCGACGAGGCGGTGGTCGCCAAGATCCGCGAGGGCGGCGGCATTCCGGACGAGCAGATGCTAGGCGACGTGACCGGTGCGATCGACTTCCTGCGCTCGCAGCCTCATGCCAGCCAGAAGGTGGGAGTGATCGGCTTCTGCTCCGGCGGTCGGCAGGCCTATCTCGTCGCCTGCAAGCTCTCCCATCTGGTCCAAGGTGCGGTCGATTGCTGGGGCGGCAACGTTGTGGTCGACGACAAATCTCGGCTGACCAAAGCCCAGCCGGTGGCGCCGCACGATCTTACGGCAGGGATCAATTGCCCGCTCCTCGGCCTGTTCGGCAACGAGGACCCCAACCCCACAGCCGACCAAGTCAACCGCAACGAAGCAGAATTGAAGCGGCTCGGCAAGAATTACGAGTTCCACCGCTACGACGGTGCTGGCCACGCCTTCTTTGCACACTATCGTCCGAATTACCGGCCGGAGCAGGCGGTCGACGGCTGGCACAAGGTCTTTGCCTTCTTCCACAAGAATCTCGGCGCCCCTGCCCGCTGAGCCTGTTACCCGGACCGGCCGATGATCGACGCAGCGATCGTCGGCCTCGGTCGGTGGGGCCAGACCCTCGTCGCGGCGGTTCAGGGCAAGAGCGACAAGCTGCGCTTCACTCGCGCGGTCAGTCGCAACCCCGAGCGGATGCGCGACATCGCCGTCCGATCCAGGCTCGAATTGGTCGGGGACCTGGCAGCGGTGCTCACCGATCGCGCGATCGACGCCGTCGTGCTGGCGACACCACATTCGCTGCATTGCGAACAGGTCATCGCTGCCGCGCGAGCGGGGAAGGCGGTGTTCTGCGAGAAGCCGCTGACCCTAACGAAGGCCGATGCGGAGCGCGCGATCAATGCCTGCCGCGAGGCGGGGGTCGTGCTGGGGATCGGCACCGACAAACGCTTTTTTCCTTCGCTGCAAGAGCTCTTGCGGCTGGTCAAGTGCGGCGAACTTGGAAGGCTCCTGCACCTCGAGGCGCATTTCAGCAACGAGGTCGCTGGGACGTTTTCCGAATGGCGCTACTCGCTCGACGAATCGCCAGCCGGGGGGATGACCGGAACCGGCATCCACATGCTCGACGTTCTCGTAGCACTCGCCGGACCGGTCCGGCGGGTGCAGACCTTGCTGGTGTCGCGCAAACCGCCGCCCGATCCGCACGACAGCCTGTCGGCATTGCTCGAATTCACTTCGGGGGTCAGCGGAACCTTAGCGATGGTGCGCTCGACGCCGCCCTATTTTCGGCTGCACGCCTTTGCCCGCAGCGCCTCGGCCGAGGTGCTCGGGCGGACTGATCTGGTGCTGCGGCGCGGCGGTGCCGAACCGCAGCATTTGAGCTTTCCGCCGGTCGATTCGGTCCGTGCCAACCTCGAATCCTTCGCCGATGCTGTCGCCGGGGTTGCGCCCTATCCGATCCGGACAGGAGAGATCCTCGACACCGTCGCCGCTTTTGACGCCATCGCCAAAGCGGCAAAATCCGGGGAGCCTGTGCGCCAAGTGTGAAGGCTTGCTCGGGCTTGGCGGCTACCACCCGACTGGCCACATTAGACCGGCAATTGTATCGGGGAGCGGCGATGGCGAGCGAAGCAAGTGAGGTGCGACCGGGCCGCGACTTTATTCACGACATCATCGACGCCGAAATCGCCGCAGGCCGCAACACCGAGGTGGTGACCCGCTTCCCGCCCGAGCCTAACGGCTACCTGCACATCGGGCACGCGAAGGCGATCTGGCTCAATTTCAGCGTGGCGCAGGAGTATGGTGGCCGGTGTCATCTGCGCTTCGACGATACCAACCCGACCAAGGAAGAGCAGGAGTATATCGACGCAATCAAGCGCGATGTGCATTGGCTCGGTTTCGATTGGGGCCGGCACCTTTATTACGCTTCCGACTATTTCGACAAGCTCTACGATTGGGCCGAGCATTTGATCCGCGTCGGGAAGGCGTATGTCGACGACCTTCCCGCCGAGGAGATGCGGCTGATGCGCGGCAGTTTGACCGAGCCTGGGCACAACAGCCCCTATCGTGACCGGACCGTCGTCGAGAACGTCGATCTCTTCCGCCGTATGCGCGCCGGCGAGTTCCCGAACGGCGCCCGCGTCCTGCGTGCCAAGATCGACATGGCGGCCGGCAACATGAACCTGCGCGACCCGGTGCTCTACCGCATCCTGCACGCCTCCCACCCGCGCACCGGCATGACTTGGTGTATCTATCCGACTTACGATTTCGCGCATGGCCAATCGGACGCGATCGAGGGGGTCACCCACTCGCTGTGCTCGCTCGAGTTCGAAGATCACCGGCCGCTCTATAACTGGCTAATCGATAATCTGCCGGTGCCGTCGCAGCCGCGGCAGTACGAATTCTCCCGTCTCAACCTCAGCTATACGGTCCTGTCCAAGCGAGTACTGACTCAACTCGTACGGGGTGGCCATGTCACGGGATGGGATGATCCTCGAATGCCGACATTGGCAGGGCTACGACGCCGCGGTGTGCCTGCCACGGCCGTCCGCGAGTTTGTCCAACGGGTCGGCGTGCAGGCTCGAGCAAACAGCGTCGTAGATATTGCGATGTTCGAGCACTCGATCCGCGAGGTGTTAAACAAGATCGCGCTGCGACGGATGGCCGTGTTGCGCCCGCTAAAGCTCCGCATCGATAATTATCCCGCCGACACTCACGAGGAACTAATTGCGATCAACAATCCGGAGGATACTGCGGCCGGCACGCGGCGCATCCGGTTCGGGCGTGAGCTTTATATCGAGCGCGACGACTTTATGGAGGACCCTCCCAAAGGGTTCTATCGCCTCGCGCCCGGGCGAGAAGTTCGCCTGCGCTACGCCTACTTCGTCACTTGCCACGAGGTGGTGAAGAACGCCGCGGGGGAGGTGGTGGAGCTGATCTGCACCTACGACCCAGAGACGCGCGGCGGCAACGCGCCCGACCGGCGCAAGGTCCAGGCCACGCTGCATTGGGTCGCCACAGCGCATGCGATTTCAGCCGAGATCCGTCTCTACAACCTGCTCTTCAACCGTGCCGAACCGGACACCGGCTGCGATTTGATCGCCGAGCTGAACCCGATGTCGCTCGAGACACTGACGGGAAGCCTAGTCGAGCCTGCACTCGGCGCAGCGACGCCTGGCGAGCCGGTGCAGTTCGAAAGGCAGGGCTATTTTTGCCTCGACCCGCTGAGTGCGCCGGGCCGCCTTATATTCAATCGCACCGTCGGGCTGCGCGACAGTCGGAGCAAGGCGCGCGCGATCGGTGTTCAGGGCGTCGAGAAAATATAAGAAAAATTCAATCAATGAGCGGTACCGTCGATTGAACTAGCGGGCAGCCAAACGCGAAGATGCGATCGCCGGGATTAGGAGTAGTGCTCATGCGACCATGGATGATTGTCCTGGCGAGCGTTATCGGGGCCATTGTCGTCGCAGCCGCCACGGTCGGACCCGAGCTGTTGGAGGCTTCCCCCTCGATCTTGCTCCCGCACCTATCGATGCTCGCCGTTGCAGCGCTCGCCGTTTACGCCCTGTGCGCGATGCTGTTGGCTACCGGGACCTTGATCGGAGATGCCCTATCCTTACGCCGCCGACTCGGACGCGTCGCCAGCTACTCAAGGCCGACTCAGCGCGACTGGATGACGGCCTTTGGCTCGACAGAGTTGCACCATCTGGTACCTACGGCAATCTCCGGGCCCGCTCGACGGGTTGGAGCGAGCGAGTCAATCCTTTTGGAGCACAATTTTTCCGCCAACGCTGCCAGAGGCGAGATTGGGCGCCTTCATTATCTTTGGCTGGCGCGCACCCATTTTTTCAGCGCGTTGATTGTGCTAACCGCGCTCGTCGGATTGGGGCTGGCGCAGGATCGTGTGTCCGTCCCATTATTGCCGGGCGCAATCCCAACAATCTCCGCCATTCTAATCCTCGTCGGATTAATACTTCTGGCAATCTTGGGCCGAATCGCCATCGACGTTTCGGCTGAACCTCTGATCGAAGCGATCTCACAGCTAGCGGCTGAGCACCTCGAAATCGGACTGCTCCGCCGTCTCGTTGAAGTGCTCGAGGCGGTTTGCAAGGCCACAGCGGTCAATGCCGGAATACCTGCACCAACGCTCCAATTACCTGACGGACTCAAGGCAGTGATCGAGGAAGGACAACGTGGCCTGCTCGATGCTGCCAGACATTTGTCGGCGACCACCGATTCACTCGGAGCGATGATAGGATCGTCGGCCGATGCTCTCAAGACCGCGATCAGTACGGCTGCGGCTCAACTACCCATCGCGGATCACCGCAATGAAGCTTTGTGGTCTTCGGAGCTGCAAGGCGCATTAGAGGAGTTAACTGCTGTACTCGAGCGGTTGACAACGGTGCCGGACATCGTTGAGGATCCGTCTATCGCAGCCGATCAAGCCCCTCGCCGCAAGGTTCAAGAGCCGAACCTAGCCCGCGAGTTGCGCCAGCTTCTTCGAGAAATCGAAACGGCCCGTTAACCCGAGGTTAACCGCGCTTCAATTCTTGGAGGAGCTTTTCCGCGTCGGCCTTGTCGGTGAACGAAACGCCGAAACCGAGCAGGGCCTCCAGCATTGCTTGAGCATCGGCCGGTCGCCCGACGCGCTGGAGCGCGACCGCGAGGTGATATTGGATGTCCGGATTGCGAGGCGCCGCAAAAATTGCCGCGCTGAGGTGTGTGAGGGCCTTGTCGGCTTCACCCTGAGCCAACAAGATCCAACCCAGGGTATCGTCGATCTGGGCAGCCGCCGGAGCAGCGGTAAACGCAAGTTCGGCCAATTCTCGAGCTTTAGGCAGATTTCCCTGCCGTTGGTACAGCCAGGCGAGGTTGTTCAGCGCGGCCGGATCGGTCGGGCGTGCAGCGACAAGGCGGGTATATTCGGCGATGGCCGGCTCGTATTTCTTCTGCTGCAGATAGAACCCTGCTAAAACCGAGCGGATGGCAAAGTCCTTCGAATCGGCCTTCAAGCGGGCGTTCAGCACTCCTTCTGCCTTCGCGAGATCATCAGCGCGAGCGTACAGTCGGAAGAGCGCGACCGTGAGGTTATCGTCCGACGGGTGGGTCGCGGCAACTTGATCGGCGAGGGCCATTGCTTCGCTCCTGCGTCCGGCATTCTCGTTGAGCTCCGCCGACACCACGTCGTACAGGCTGTTGCCCGGGTCGTCGTTAGCGAAACTTCGGGCCTTTGTGAGGCCGGCGTCCAGGCCGCCGATGTCGGCCTCCGCTCTGATCAGATCGCCTTTCAGAGAGGCATTTTGTGGATCGCGATCGAGCGCGGCCTGCAATACGGTCCGCTCCTCTGTGAAGTTCTTTGCGGCTTTGAGCAGAGTAAGGTAGCGAGACAGGATCGGCATGGAATTGGGTGCGAGTTCGTGGGCACGTCTGTACGTCGAGAGTGCGCCACCCGTGTCGCCGGCCGCGGTCTGCACCCGGCCATGTGCTTCGAGAACCTCGACGTTTGCCGGGAATTGGGCGACAAGGTCAGTTGCGGCCGACTTCGCGCGTTGCCAATCTTGCTGCAGCCCGTACATGTTGACGAGCAAGAGCCCGGGGGCGGGGTCGTTCGGCGCAACGGTGCGGGCGCGGGTGATATAGTCGGTCGCCTCCGACCACTTCTTTTGCGCGACGGCGATTTCCGCGACGCCGAGAAGGGCGGTGAAGTCGGTCGGGCTCTGCGATAGGAGCTCATCATAGCTCTTCTTGGCGTCATCGGTTCGCCCGGTCGTCAAGTATAGCCGCGCCAGAGCTGCGCGCACGGTAGGACTATTCGGACCAGCTGCCAACCGAAGGGTCAAAACGCCCTCCGCTTTAGTCAGGTCGCCGGCATTGGTATAGAGACGAGAAAGTGCGATCGTCAGGCCGTCGTCAGACGGCCTTGCCTTGATTGCCGTTTCGAGTAGAGCGACGGCGTCCTGGGGCCGCGCCGCCTTTTCATAGAGTTCGGCCGCTACCAGGTCATAGATATTATTCTCTGGGTCGTCCTTTGCAAAGGCATGCGCTTTAGCGAGGGCGGCGTCCACACCATCGATTTCTGCTTCGACCCGGATCAGGTCACCCTTCAAAGGCGCGTTCTGCGGATTACGGGCGACAGCTTCCTGCAGCACGGTACGTGCCTCGCGAAACTCCTTGGCCGAGTTTAGCAAGCCGATATAGCGGAACAGGATCGGGATCGAATTGGGCGCGATCTCATAGGCGCGTCTATAGCTCGAGATTGCGCTCTTCTCATAACCACTGCCTAAAAAGGCGGTGGCCTGCGCAATTTGGACGTCAACGTTGCCGGGGAATTGGACGACTAGCTCGCCTGCGACCGTCCTGGCACTGCTCCAATCCTTTTGCGATTCATAGACGTCGACAAGCTTGATTCCGGCTGCGGGATCTTTTGGAGCGGCAGTTCGCGCCCGGTTGATGTAGTCGATCGCCTCGGACCATCTCTTTTCGGTTACGGCGATGTCTGCCAACCCGAGAAGTGCCGCAGCGTCGTCAGGCTTCTTCGAGAGAAGGTCAACGTATACTTTCTTGGCGTCATCGGTGCGCCCGGTTGCCAAGTAGAGCTTTGCCAAGTCGCGTGTCGCTGCGGCAAACTCCGGGTTGCGCGCTAGTGCTGCGCGGAACCCCGTTTCCGCCCCGGCATAATCCCCTTGCGCGACTCGGACCACCCCGAGCAAGGTCTGATAGAGTGGGTTGTTCGCATCGAGGTTGATCAGGGAAGCTGTGACCTCTGCCGCCTTTTCGACCCGTCCAGCGCGCAATTCGGTGAACACCAGAGTGGGCCCGGCGATGATCGCCCCGGATTCACTGGCGAAGACCTGCTCCAGCTCGGCGAGACCCTGCTGGCCGCGACCCGAATTGATCTCCGAGATCGCGACGCGTGCCTTAATCGCCTGGTTTCCCGGATCAAGAGCCGCAGCTTTTTCGAACTGCTGCAATGCCAGCTCTGGCTTGCCGTCAGCCATGTAGGCATTGCCGAGCAGGCTTAACGTCCCGGCGTCCACCGTCGAGTTCTCAACCAAAGGCTTAAGATATTCGATCGCCCGGGAGGGAGCATGCTGTTGCAACGCGGCATTGGCGATCAGCCGCAAGGCCCGCGGGTCGATCGCAACTTGAGCGAGATATTTGCTCAGGATGCTTTCCGCCTGGGCAAATTGCCCGAGCGCCGATTTGGTCGCTCCCTGGAGATAATAACCTGCCCAGAATCTCGGAAAAGCCGGACTAATATGATCCAATATTCGATCCGCCGCGGCATATTGTTGTTGCTTGTCGAGCTCAAGCGTACGAAGGTAATTTGCCATAAAATTATTCGGAATAGATTTGAGGATCGGATCGAGATCCTCGTCGGCCGCTTTAAATTTCCCCAGTCCGATGTAGGTGTTAGCGCGGCCCAGATGAGACTGCAGATCCTTGGGATCGATCTTGAGAGCGTCGTCGAAAAGGCGCACCGCCCCATCCGGGTCGCCCCGGGTTCGCAGCATTTCCGCTTTGACCCGGAGGATTTCCGCCGAGCGCGGGTCGGCAGCGATCGCTGCGTCTATCAGCTTGTCTGCCTCCTCAGGGTTCTGTCCGCTCAGCAGCTGAGCAAGTTGGACTTTTGGCTGAACCGCCTCGGGATCAAACCGCACTGCGTCGCGAAACATTGCTTGGGCATTGTCCCTGTCGTTCAAACCGGCCGCCGCCGTACCGAGCGCAGTTCGAACCTTGCTCTCGAGAGCCGAGGCCCTCTCCCCCGGCTGGATCAAATTCACGACGTCCGCGAACTTCCCCTGGCGAAGCAGGGCGTCCGAGAGAATTGTCAAATAATCCGCCTCGTCGCCGTTGCGCTCGCGCGCCGCGCGCGCCTCACGCTCGGCAGAGGGGGCATCGCCCAGACCGAGATATACTTGAGCCAGCCGCGCGCGAATGACAGGATTATCCGGTGACTGGCGAGCAGCGTTGCGCAGCTCGATTTCGGCGGCCCTGAGATCTCCTTTAGCCAGATACTGCTCCGCGTCTTTCACCGACGTGAAGGAGTCTTTGGCATTCGCGCCGAAGCAGCCGACGGCAATGAGGGCGACGGCGAAAGCTAGGGAGCGCCATATGTAATGGCGTTGAGCCTTGGGCATTACCTTTCTTTTCATTCGCGAGCCGGCTTCATAGATCGAGGCCGATCCGGTGTTGCTGCATGAGATCATAAAGCGTCGGCCGGCTTATCCCGAGCAGCTTCGCCGCCTTTGACAGGTTGGAGCCGGCTTGGGCCAGAGCTAACTGAAGCGCGTCGCGCTCAGCGCGAGAACGCGCGTCGCGAATGGTGAGCGACGGGTTGTCTTCTGCGGTTGCGGTAAGACCGAGATCGGCGGCGGAGAGCAACGGGCCGTCGGTCATGACGACAGCGCGTTTTACGCGGTTCTCAAGTTCGCGCACGTTTCCGGGCCAAGAATGATCCCTGAGCGCGGCGAGCGCTGTGGCGCTGAAACCACGCGCCAAGCGGCCGTATTCGGCGGCGAACCGGCTGAGAAAAAAGCTCGCCAGCACAACCGCGTCGGCGGCTCGCTCACGCAAGGGCGGGACGTGCACCGTCACCTCGTTTAGCCGGTAATACAAATCCTCCCGGAAACGCCCTTGAGCCATCATCAAGTCGAGATCCTGGTTCGTCGCACAAACGATTCGGACATCGACCTGCACCGGATTACGTCCGCCAATCCGCTCGACAACCTGGTCTTGCAGAAAGCGCAGCAGCTTCACCTGCATTGGCAACGGCACGTCGCCGATCTCGTCCAGGAACAAGGTGCCGCGATCGGCGCTTTCAATTTTCCCGATCGTCTGCTTGAACGCTCCAGTGAACGCACCCTTTTCGTGACCGAACAGCTCGCTTTCGAGCAGCGTCTCGGGAATCGCCGCACAATTGATCGGCACAAACGGCTCGCGCGCACGAGCGCTCAATTTGTGGACTGCCCGCGCAAGCAACTCCTTGCCGGTGCCGCTCTCACCGCGAAGCAATACCGTAACGTCAGCAGGCGCCATTTTCTCAATGCTGCGCAACACCCTCAGCATGTCCGGGCTAGTCGCAATGATCCCATCGATCGGCGATGCTGCTGTGGCTTCAAGAAGCGTGCGATTTTCGGCCTCTAGGTCGAATATGCGTTCGGCGCGCGCGACGATCAGTTTCAGCACGTCGATATCGATGGGCTTTTGGTAGAAGTCGTATGCACCGAGCGCGATGGCCTGCAAGGCATGTTCGCGGGTTTCGTTGCCGGTGGCGATGATGACTTTGGTCAAGGGTGCAATCGCGAGGATATCGGTCAAGATCGCCAGCCCCTCGGAGGCTCCGTCGGGATCCGGGGGAAGTCCAAGATCGACGATAGCCACCGGCACAGGATCCTTTCTAACCAGATCGGCGGCTTCCTGGCGCGAGCTTGCGGGATATACTTTATGGTCCGAAAATGCCCATCGAAGTTGGCGCAGGAGGCCCGGGTCGTCATCGACGATCAGCAACGGTCTGGTGGCAGTTGACATCTCGTCACATCACGGCGGAAGGAGCCGGCTCTCTCTCGGGGACAAGGGGTAGAAGGATCCGCATGGTTGTGCCAGCACCCGGTCCGGAGATTACTTCGAGGTCACCACCCGACATGCGGATTAGCTCTCTCGTCTGGAAGGCGCCGATGCCGTAGCCGCCCGACTTCGTCGAGCGGAACGGCGAGAACAATTCGTCACGAATAAACGTGTCGTCCATGCCCTGGCCCCGATCGACAATATCGATGACAAGCTGGGCTTGGCGCCGGCGTGTGGAGATAACCACCGAATCGCCCGGGCGCGAGGCCTCGATCGCGTTCTGGGCCAGATGAGTCAGAGCGGACCTGAGGCGTTCAGGATCAATTGCTACGACGCAATCCTGGGCATCGGTACGGGTCTCGATGGTCGCCGGACCATAGGCCAACGCCGCCGCGACTGCGGCTACGATCGCATCGGTGTTTGCAACGTGTGGACTGTGCGGTACGGCCTCAACCTTCAGTTGGCTAAGAAGGTGGTTCATCCGGGCGACCGCATCTTCGACCGTTTGAAGCATGTCTTGCTGAAAGTGGGGGTCATCGATGTACCGTTTTGCATTCGAGACAACCAAACCCAGTTGACTCGCTAAGTTTTTGATGTCGTGGACCACGAAAGCGAAGCGCTTGCTGTACTCGGTCAACAGCTCACTGTCCCGCAGCACCTTGGTCGAGCGCTCTTCCGCGAGATAGCTGGCCGCTTGACGCCCTGCCGCGCGCAATAGATCGAAGGCCTCCCAATCGAGACCAACCGAGTGGTTGGTACAGTCAAGAAGGACGAAACCCACGACTTCTCTGCGATATGACAACGGCACAGCCAACCACGCATTTTGCGAGGCGAAAGACCATGCCTCATCTGTCGTATCAGCCAAGCGTTCTTGGATCCAACCACCATCCCGGAAGCCTGCAATAAAGGGGTGTTCGGGCGCTAGCTTCGCTTCCCGCGGAGTGGGAAGCTGCCACACAGCCGTTGGATGATAACCGATACCGCGGCTCAACGACCACAGTACTCCCGCCGGGCTGTCCACGAATTCGGCCAAAGCGCGGATGATCCTGACTTGGAGTTCTTCAGCCTGATTTGGATCGGAGATGAGTTCGATAAATTTCAGCCATTCAATCCGATAGTCGTATCGGTGGGTAAAAAAATTTCGTGAGATCAAAAACTTGAGTCGGCGGCGCAGGCTCCCTGAGGAAAGCACGGTTGCAAGCACGACGATGCTGCCGAATAGCATCGCCAGCTGCAGGACAAGCCCCCAATCCCCCTCCAGTTTGCGCAACACCATCCCAACGATCGCAACGGCGAGAAGAAAACAGCCGCTCGCCAGCAAGGTCGCAGTGTGAAACACCACTTGGCGGGATACATGAATGTCGACCCGCCACTCTCGATTTCGCGCCATCGCCAGCGCGAGCAGTGGCGCCATGAACGCCGTCGCGATTGCGCGGCCCAAGCCGAGCCCGGGATCGACCCGACCGCGGGTGATGAAAGCATCCGCGAACAAGAACAGCTCATAGGCGAAGAGACCGCCAAGAGCAAGACAAAACGGCCAAACGTGCCACCGTCGCTGCGGTTCGGTATTGCGCCACAGATTCTCGACGGTCAGCAGCCCAATGACACCAAACCCGATGCGAACCAGCTGCTGCGACGTGTAGAAACCAGCGACCTTCGGGTTGAGGAACATCAGGTGTCCATCATTGGCGATCGCTGTGATACAAAATGCCAGTGCGCCGAGCCGATATAGCCGCCCAAGACCCGAACCGTCACCGGCACGAATCGTGACGAGAGCGACCGCAAGCAGAAGCCACGCCGAGAGCCTGACGCTATCAAAGACTGCCAGACCAGAGATTGGCAAACGAACCGACGCCGCGGTTGCTGCTGCCCACGCAACCGAGGCAAGGCAGCAACCGAGAATTGCGAGACCGGTTCTACTGGTCCGACCCCGCATTATCATTAATGCGATTACCAGGATGAACGCGAGCGCGCACCCCGCATAGACCGTTTGTGTTACGACGATATCCAGGTTCGGCGCCTTATCTCGCCCCATAGTTCCAAAAGATCACTCGGGCGGTCTGCAACAATATCATTAAGTCTAGGAAAATACTACGATTCTTTACGTAATAAAGATCATAGGTTAGCTTAATCCAAGCGTCCTCCGTCGAGGCGCCGTAGGGGTAATTTACCTGTGCCCAGCCGGTGATGCCTGGTCTCACCCAATGCCGTTCGGAATAATATGGGACAGCTCGGGTGAGCTCTGCGACAAAGAAGGGGCGCTCCGGCCGCGGCCCAATAAGACTCATGTCACCGCGCAGCACATTAAAGATCTGGGCGAGCTCGTCGATCCGGAGTTTGCGGATGATTGCTCCGACACGGGTGACTCGTGGATCCCCCTCGGAGGCCCAGCGAGGACCGCCGTCTGTCTCGGCATCCGCTCGCATGCTTCTAAACTTCAGAATGGTGAACTCTCGGCCGTGTAGGCCCACCCTCGCCTGATGGTAGAGAATCGGTCCCGGGCTCTCGAGCTTAATTAAGCAAGCCGTTATGACCAGCAGCGGCAGCGTCAAAAGGAGCAAGCCGAGACTGACCGTGACGTCAAACGCGCGCTTCAGGAGCTCCTCAAGCGGACCGCAACGAAAACCGTCGGAATAGAAGAGCCAACTCGGCTTAAGCGCCTCAAGGTCGACCGTTCTGGTCTCTCGCTCCCAAAAATCCAGGAAATCGATTACCTTGATGCCAGCGAGCTTACTGTGCAGGAGCTGACGAACCGGCAAGCCGCGTCGATCATCGGTAGCCACCACGATCTCGCTTGCTCCCAGTCGATATACCATCTCCGTCAGAGCATCATCTGTCAGGACATCAGGATCCAAGACCGATCGGTCAACCATATCGGATCGCAGGCTCGATCGTTCGCCGGGCATCCCGATAAACGAAATTGGAACGAAGTGTTCATTTTCTCCGGTCTCGACCAGCTTGGCGATCCGCGCCGCCTGCCCTCCATTACCGAGTACGAGAACGCGCCGCTTTAGCAGCCCTCGTCCCAAAGTCACCGAAAAGGTACCCCGGGTTACCGACACGCAGACGAGCCAAATAAGTGTCGCCTTCAGCGGAAAGCTCCTCGGATCCGGCAGGTAACTTAGCCCGTCGCGCCAATATATGGCTGCAAACAAGACGAGCATCAGCACGAGTAGGAAAGCGACGGCGATCTTGTTCAATAGAAGACGAAAGTCCACGAAGCTCTGATGTCCGTAAAGTCCAATCGAGACCATCGCGGTCACTGCGGCGACCGCCAAACCTGCGGAGAACTGCGCGGTAAAGCTCGAAACACGCAGGATGATCGGGACACCAGTCTCCGACGCCGACAACAGCTGGTAGAAAGCACCGGTAATCAGCAGGGCATCCGACGACGCAAGAAGCACGACTGAAACCGGGACAAAGTGTCGGAATAGTCTGAGTTGCATCGCGAACGGAAAGGTTGACGCCCCACATCGCCGACAACCCTTGCTCCCGGCCAGCGGGTAGGATCGCACAGGAACAATAGCAGGAAGTTGCGAAGCCGTCCAGCGGACTAGTGCCAGCTCTTGCAACCAGAAGGCTGTGCTCTGCAACGCAGTCGTGCAGCGTGGATGGTGTCGTTTCTGGTTCCCGCGGGTCATCGCGCTGGCGACGCGAGCCGGTTCGTAATCAAATCAGACGCTTCCGCCCCGCTTTGTGCTGCGCCCGGGAACCGACAGGGCGTCGAAAGGAGGTTGGCGCGCGGGAGGAGCGCGGAAATTCGGCCTTGAGGGCCCGCGGCACCGGCGAGAAAATGTGCGGCTGCGGCTAGCTCAAGATCGACCTTGCGCCGACGGCACAATCGTCCTCGAGACTGTGCCGAGGGTGACGTATTTCGAAGGCGAAGAGATGGGCCTCATCGTCGTCAGGCAAGATGGGCTGGAGATTTTCATATCCTCGAACCGCCCGGGCGGGATCGGCGGTAATGACATCTGGATGTCGACGCGGCGAACGACGTCCGTGAACTTCGGTTCTCCTGTGAATAGCTTGAGTAGCTATGGAGGGTCACATGAAGCGAATTGGTTTCGGTGATCGATATACATTCCCGAACCGTCATCAATACGATTTCCACTTCCTGTGTAGCCGCCGGTCTTTTCGCCGGACGGTTCTCACGCGTGATGGCGGTCGGTAGGTCATTGATATTGCGAGGCTAGCCGTCCTGGAGATGTTTCCCGTTGGAGACTGGTTCATGGCCTCCTCGCTGGACGGTAGCGAGCTATACGCTTTCAAAGGACAATATGATCGCCGCCATCAGTGCGGCGACGAATATATGTCGGCTTTGCTAATACTCGGCAGTGCGATTTCCGAGCGGCAGTTGCGCCTGAGGCTCGCTCATACCCGCTCGAAATCAGTGCGTTCGGTGACCGGGAGACCCTGCAAATAACGGCGCAGGCAGTCGAGGCCGAGTTCGACCGCACCCAGCCTTACCCAGTCGCGGCCGCCATAGATGCGCGAGCGGCGCGACTCGATTCCTTCTCCCGACGCGATGGCGAGATGTATGCTGCCGCCAAAATCGATGCGGTCGGGACCGTCGTCGACCTCGATGAGCACCGCGAGCGCATGCGAGGCGCCGGTCTCCTCGCGCATTGCCTCCGTCACTTTTTCGGCCGTCTCGCGGCTCAGTTTACCTGATATCAGCCCGCCATCGAGCCCAAGGTTGGCGGCAATCTCGGCCGGGTTGCGGGCGACGAGGCCGCGGCGGAACACCTTTTCGGCGCCGGGCAGGTGGGCGATGCGGGAGGCGATCTGGCCGGCGGTGAAGGTCTCGACCAGCGCCAGCGAGCCCTCGCGTG
>Ga0306917_10000326_pt1 | contig 19254 bp, 25 predicted proteins | sample tim00Cox00000000_FD_203313 | JGI IMG/M metagenome (GOLD analysis project Ga0306917, IMG submission 203313) | Lab enrichment of tropical soil microbial communities from Luquillo Experimental Forest, Puerto Rico - timezero.00C.oxic.00.000.000 (v2)... | ecosystem: Environmental > Terrestrial >... | reverse complement strand
GGTTTGACTGGCTTAGCGCCCAGGATTCGGACACGGTACCGGCGCGCGCCATCGGCGGCGGCCAATTCAAGCCGATCGAGGACGCTCCCGGCTCGTACGTGAAGATCAGGAGTTAAGGTGCGCCGACCTGCCGCGTCACGATGTTGACGTTGCGTGCACGGTTTCCGAAACGTTGCGGGTTGCATAATTCGTAAATGCGCTTGTCATTTGCAAGGCCCAGGAAGATTGGGGATGCTAGTCGCGACTGCTCAAAACGGGATCGAGTGGATTGTCTGTCCCGTCTCATCGTGTATGAGCAAGGCGGCATCCCCCGGATCATAGCCGCCCTCTCTGAGTTCTCGCACGATCCGATGCCCATGTTCCCTCGCGGCCTCATGATTCGGAAAATGCGTGCCGTGCGGATCGTCATGGGTATGGTCAGAGGTGCGAACCACAAAATGGTAATAAGCCACGTGCTTCCTCCCCAATTTTCATGACCCAACATCAACGGACATTAGAGGCTTGGGGAAAGGGACCCGCATTGACTTACGTCAACGGATCGGTGCGTGGTTTCGTTTCTCACTAAGCTCTCGACCGCGAAAGTTTCGAACAACATTGAGCTCGATCAAAACCGACTTGCGAAAATTGACATGGCTGCACTGCGATGACGCGCGAGCAGAGATCGCATTCGAGCAGATTCGGTTGGCGATCCGCGAGAGAGCGGATCGGACAGCTAGTGACAGCTCGGCTCGCCCCCTGGGTAGCTGATGCCGGAACAGGGATCACAACTCGGCAACCCCGGACGCGACGGTGTCGGAACGCAATTGTAACCGAAGACCGCCAAGGCGCTCGGACTCACCATCCCAGACAAGTTGTTTGCGGCTGCCGATGAGCTGATCGAATAGCGACGTTCTTTGCTGCAGTGCATGAGACTGCTTGTGGCACTTAGCGGACATGGCGACAGTGCTCGGCGACGTCTGCTTTTGGGGGCAAAGCGGACATGGCTAATTCGCCCTAGAAGTCTACGTGCAGGAAGGAACTTGCCTATGCACATGCATGGGGCCTTTTGCGCGCACAGGCGAGCCTCGGTGGGCTTTAATGGCGACTTTTGGGCCGACCACGGGAGCTTTTTGGGGTAAAGGGCACCCATTGACGCTAACTTGGTCTGTTTCATGAAAACAATCGCGCCGAGAGGCGTCGAGTGAGCCGTTCTACTTTATGCAAGGTCAAACAACTGCTTCGCCATCTCTGCGACCTTGGGATCAAGAGGACGCGGCTTCAAGGACAGTCCCTTCCCCAGAACATCAATCATTATCGTAAATACGGCGACACGACCGTATGGCTTATTGTTCGTGGGAATCAAATACCAAGGAGCGCGCTTTAGCGAGGTTTTCTCCAGCATATCCTCGATAGCGACTTCGTAGTCTGCCCAACGTGATCGATTGCGGAAATCCTCGTACGAAAGCTTCCAACGCTTGTGCGGGTTATGAGGCGATCCTTGAATCGGCGAACTTGCTCAGCGGGCGTTATGTGCAAAAAGCATTTTGCAATCCGAATGCCATCCGCGACCATCATGCGTTCGAATTCGTTGATCTCTTCGTAGCTCCTATGCCACTCCCGTTTGCTGGCTAAACCTTCCACTCGTTCAACTAAAATTCGTCCGTACCAAGAGCGATCGAAAACTACGATTTGCCCGGGGTCCGGGAGCTTTTCCCAAAAGCGTTGCAAGTAGTGTCGGCCGCGTTCATGCGGCAACGGCGCCGCAATCTGATATACCTTGAAGCTGCGCGGGTCCAATGCCCAGCCGAGCCTGCGAACAATCCCGCCCTTGCCTGCCGTGTCCCAGCCTTCGAGCACGATAACGGCTCGTTCACCCGTCCCAAGATAGGCTTGCTGGATCGATTGCATGACAAACTGCATCGATTCCAGGCGGCGCTCATAGTTTGCAAACTCGATCGTTGGATGCTTGGTGATCTTGGCCAACGTCGGGCGCTTAACAACAACAAAATCTTTGGCTTTCATACCCAAGTCAATGTCGAGCTGTATTGGCTACGCTTTGATCGAGATCAAACGTGTTGAGCGAACGGGTATGTCGCGGTTGAAGCTGTTGGCTCATGAGCGAATATTCAACAATTGCCACAACCGCGCACACGCAAATTCCAGTGGCGGAGAACTTTAGAATTAGACTAATGGCGAACGCCACGCCCGCCTTAGTCTGAAAGAAATCCCCGCGTTAAAGCGACGCAGTAGAATCAGTCCTCATTTGGCTCGCCAATGTGATGCTGAGCATACAGCTCAAGACCGAGCTTGGCGACGAGATCGAGCTGGGTCTCCAAGAAGTCGATATGTTCCTCTTCATCATGCATTAACGCTTCGAACAGATCGCGCGACACGTAGTCCTTCACCGAATGGCAATGGGTCGCGGCCTCCTCGTACAGTGTGCGAGCTGCCATCTCCAACTGCAGGTCGCAATCAAGCACCTGCTTGACGGTCTGGCCGATGTGGAGGGGATCGAGCACCTGCATATTCGGCATGCCATCGAGAAAGATAATGCGCGCGATAAGCTTGTCGGCATGCTGCATTTCTTCCATCGATTCCTCATGCCACTTCTTGGCGAGCATCCTGTAGCCCCAATTTTCGAGCAAACGGTAATGTAGCCAGTACTGGTTCATTGCCGTCAGCTCACTGCGAAGGCCCTTGTTCAGATACTCCATGACGTTAGGGTCGCCTCTCATACTGACTACTCCTGCCGCTAAATGCTAAGGGCGAGCACTTCGGATACCTTGCCGGATTTGCGGCGGACGCAAGGTGGCGTATTATAAATCCAGTTTCAACGATCCGTCTGGCCCGTTGAAGGGCAGTCGAAGTAAACGCTAATGACCCAGTCGCGCCCCGCTTTCGCGCTGACCGCGCCGGCGATCCAAGCAGACCCCCTGCCGGCCCGTCCCGACATAACCGGCTGTTCATGGCACGATATCAAAGAGAGGCTGCGCGAGGTCGGTTTGCGGCCGACGCGACAACGCATGACGCTAGGATGGATTCTCTTCGCTAGAGGCGACCGGCATGTAACGGCGGAAATGCTTTACGAGGAAGCGATACGCGCCAAGGTCCCGGTGTCGCTCGCCACGGTCTACAACACGCTGCATCAGCTTACCGATGTCGGCCTGGTGCGCCAGATCGCGGTCGACAGCTCCAAGACCTATTTCGACACCAATAATTCCCCTCATCATCACTTTTTCATCGAAGGCGAAAACGATCTCATGGACATCCCCACTAGTGATTTGATTGCCAACAAGATGCCGACTCCGCCGGAGGGCTATGAGATCACCCGCATCGATGTGGTGGTGCGGCTGCGGCGGAAGCCGGGATGGTCGTGGGGAGCTTGACACCCAAGCCCGCAATCAGAGAACAGAATCAAGGGTAAAACGGACGTGACGCGGACTTAACGCGATGTCCACTTTTTGAACAAAGCAGACATCCCAGTCGTAGTCAGCAATGTCCGCTTTTGGGGCCGACCAGGAAGTTGTCGTCTGCCCACATATTGCCGTCGCCATCAATGGCGATGCCGCCCAGTGAGTTCAACCCGCCGCCGCTATAGGCCAAGGACAGCGTCCACGCACTTGGCGCAAAGCTGAGGTACGGGATGAAGGGCACACTGCGCCAAACCTTTCCAGCAGGCGCGGGGGAGCGGCCCTCGCACCGCCCCTCAATACCAAGTAAATCAGAGGCCCGCCGCTACGAGAACGGGCAGTGGCAGATCACAGAACGCACCGTAGCAGTGACGCCGGACGGGGTGATAGACGTATCTGTAACCGCCGTAGTAGCCGCTCCCATAGCCATAAGCCGGGTAGGCGAAACCATAGCCGTAATAAGCTGGGTAGCCGATATAGCCGTAATACGGTACACCGCCCCATCCCCACCCGCCGCGCCAGCCCCAACCCCAGGCGTCGGCAGGAGTCGTGAGCGACGGAACGGCAGCAGTCATCAGGGCCGCTGTTAGAGCTGTGGTGCGTAATAGCTTCATGAGGCTCTCACACATTGTCGTCCGGCACCGTGACCAAGGAACAATTTACCGGGAACATTGTTCCGGCCGGAATTGGTCGGCAACGTAAGAAACGAGGGGTCGCAGCTAATTCTCCCAGTTCTGAGTAATGCAGTACCCGCGTAAGACGAGGCGCGGCGGTTGCGGCTACATCGCCAAGCTGCCGGAGCTGCTCAGTAGGTAACGGACGGCAGGCGGCAGGCAATCTGCAACTCCGTATCTTTACGTGGTCGAATTTGTACTTGGTAACCGCTCCCGATTGATGTGGATCAATCGAAGCGGACGCGGCGAAGGTACCCTCCGGGCGATTGGTCGCGGTGCAGCGTGCGCTGCACTCCTATTGCCCGATGATATTATGATTGTAGACTTACAAGACCGCGAAGTTCTCTATCGGGCGCTCGGTGTGCAACGGTTACTTAATCTCCAAGACGCCATCCAATTGCTTCGCTCGGAAGTTAAACGAGCGGGGAGTCAAAGAGCATTCGCGAGAAAAGCCGGTGTCAATGTTAGCGTGGTCTCGAAAACCTTGAGGGGAATGGTGCTGCCCTCAGAAAAAATTCTCCACGCCCTCAAGCTTCAGGTTGTCTATTTGTCTAAATGACCGGGCGCGGGATCGCGGCGAATATCGCCAAGCTGACGGAGCTGGAATGAAGTTGGTGTGTTGTTGCTGCCTATTGGCTCCAAGCCGACGTACCAATCGTTCAGGCAATGTACGTGTTGGAGGAAAGAGCGGACAACTCGATTAAATCGTATCGCTTCCGCTGTTGCATCGCTTGCTTTCTGAGGCGATTTCATCGGGAGTGGTCATACCGCTAGTTTTATCGTCTCTAGCTTTCGGCGCAACCAATCCCCTTCCGAGTTTTCAATCCAAAGCCCCGAGACACATCAAACCTTCTAAAATCCGATCAATCGGTCCATCGTTCAGTCGAACCACAGATGCCATAGCCAGAACGCGCAAGCGATCAAGATGATGGCCGCATAATAGGGCCACCTTCCGCGCTTCAGCAGCAGAAGTAATCGTTTTTGCTGCTGATGGGCCAGGGGCATTCCACGTATTCCTTAAGGCTCACTATGTATTTCAAGTAATCCCGTTGTTGATCGCGATCCCGGCGGTAGAGGCGGCGCGCGGTTTCCGAAACGTTGCGGGTTGCATAATTCGTAAATGCGCTTGTCATTCGCAAGGCCGAGGAAGATTGGGGATGCTAGTCGCGGTTGCTCGCAACGGGATCGAGTGGATTGTCTGTCTCGCCCCATCCTGTATGAGCAAGGCGGCATTCCTCGGATCATACCCGTCCTCTCTCAGTTCTCGAACGACACGATGCCCATGTTCCCTTGCGGCCTCATGGTTCGGAAAATGCGTGCCGTCCGGATCGTCATACGTATAGTCAGGGGCGCGGACCACAAAATGATAGTAAGGCATGTACTTCTCCTCCTGGTTTCCACGACCCAAACCGGGCAAGCCGGCCAAGACGGGAACCACGTAGGTGCATAGGAGTTCGGTCAAGACCGCTCGCCCTTTCCTTGGGCTTTGTTTGTATGCACCTGCTCGAGGGGTCCCCACCTTGACGCAGATCAACAGGTTTTTTGGCGACGGCATCTGTCGCCGATGATCGATGCGCAGATTGATCAAAATCAATGCCGGCGTTTGAAGGGATATTATGGTTTTGACCCGAGAAGCGCGGCGGAGCCGGCAGTCCCAGCCGTGCAAGCCGATGTTCGTTATCATCACTCTGCCGGGAACGCGCGGAGAAGAGGTTATGTCAGCGCCGGTACCCGAATACTCGACCCACATTTATGAAATAATGACGCGTCTTGGTATTGAACTAAGAGCGGGAGCTTTGCCGCAATTGAGAATGCGGTATGCAACGGCAGTCCGTCGATGTGAGAATTGCCGATCTAAGAAGTCCTGTCAGGACTGGCTAGATCATGCGCCAGCGATGGTAAATTTCGCGCCGGATTTTTTAATGAACGCTGACGTTTTGTTTGACCTGCAGTACGACCAAGCCGGACCTCGTCGGGCCAATTGAGTTCCGACCTTGTGATCAGTAATGGATGAACATCCTTATGCAAGTCGATACCGACTCGATCCACACGCCTATGCGTTATTGAAGCTTGCATGAAAGGACCAGCATGAAAGTAGGCCTATTCATTCCCTGCTATGTCGATGCCTTCTTTCCCGAGGTCGGCATCGCGACGCTGGAATTGTTGGAAAAGCTTGGGATCGAAGTCGACTATCCACTTGATCAGACGTGTTGTGGCCAGCCCATGGCAAATGCCGGTTCGCAAAAGGATGCGGCAGGCGTTGAAAGGTTATTTGTCAAGAATTTTTCCGATTTCGAATTCATCGTGACGCCATCAGGAATGTGCGTGAACACCTCGACGCAGTCCCGGAAACGCCAGAAGTCCAAAGGGTCCGGCGTCATACCTACGAGCTCGTCGAGTTTCTGCACGACATAGTGAACGCCGATGAATTTCCATGGGCGGAATTTCCACACAAGGTAGGGATGCACAACACCTGCACGACATTGCGGAAGTTACGCACCGCAAAGGCGTCAGAAATCGATGAGCCGTTCTTCTCGAAACCGCTCGACCTGTTACGTAAGGTGCGCGGCATCCAATTTGTCGAGCCGAGTCGACCGGATGAATGCTGTGGCTTCGGCGGCACGGTTTCGGTGTTCGAGGCGCCGGTCTCCGCGAAAATGGGTTACGATAAAGTTCAGGATCACCTTCGAGCCGGCGCCGAGTACATCGTCTCGGCCGACATGTCCTGTCTGATGCATCAGAAAGGTTGCGCCGAACGTCTCGGCTTGGACATCCGGTTCATTCATATCGCCCAGATTCTAAATGGGAGCCGCGCATGAGGCCGATCAATCATGCGGAAGCTTCATCGCACTTCATCGAAGCTAAGGAGCATTTGGAATTTCACGATCGGCGACTATGGGACCTCAGGCTTAAGCGCGACCGACAAGCACACGGCATTCCGGAATGGGAGGAACTGCGAAATCTTGCCTCGATCATTAAAGAGCACACGCTTTCCCATCTTGCCGATTATCTCGAGCAGTTTGAAACACAAGCCAAGAGAAATGGCGCCTACGTGCATTGGGCGCGCGATGCGAGTGAGCATAATGAGATCGTCTATGGCGTTCTCTCGGCGCGCAGCGCTAAGACCTTGGTCAAGAGCAAGTCCATGCTGACCGAGGAATGCGACATGCGTCCTTACCTGGAGACGCGTGGCATCAAGATAATAGAAACCGACCTTGGCGAGCGTATCCAACAACTCGACGGTGAGCCACCCAGCCCTATCGTGGTGCCTGCGGTCCACAAGCTGCGGGGTGATGTTTCGGAAGTGTTTGCGCGGACAATCGAGGCCCAACCGGGCAACAATGACCCACACTACCTTGCCGAAGTGATGCGTCGCAACACGCGGCCGTATTTTCTGAGCGCCGAGGCCGGCATGACCGGCGCCAATTTCGCAATTGCCGAGACTGGAAGTTTCGTCGTCTGCACCAATGAAGGTAATGCCGATCTAAGCGCCAATGTGCCTAAACTGCACATTGCCTGCATTGGCATCGAGAAAATCATTCCCAAACTCGAGCACTTGGCCGTCTTTATCCGCATGCTATCGCGCAGCGCGCTGGGGTCTCCCATCACGCAATACACTTCACACTTCCGCGCGCCGCGGACGGGAACAGAACTGCACATTGTGCTTGTCGACAATGGGCGGTCACAACGGCTCGGCATGAAGGATTTTTGGTATTCGCTCAAATGCATCCGTTGTGGCGCTTGTATGAATACCTGCCCGGTCTATCGCCGCAGCGGAGGATTGAGCTACGGAGCGACCTATTCGGGTCCGATTGGAATTATCATTGATCCCGCATTCGATATCCGGAAATACAGCAATCTCCCGTATGCCTCGACGCTCAACGGCAGTTGCACCAATGTCTGCCCCGTAAAGATCAATATCCACGAGCAGATTTACAAATGGCGACAGATCATGGTCGAGCGCAATCAGCTGCCGCTGGTCAAAAAAGAAGCAATTCGGATCATCGGCAAGGTGATGAGCGAGCCTCAGCTTTATCGCGCCGCGATATCAGCTACCGGACTTGCGATCGAGCACTTGCCGCGCTTTGCCATTTATAACTGGCTGAATCCGTGGGGAAAGCAGCGGGAGGTGCCTGAGGTGCCGAAACAGAGCTTTCGGAGCTGGTATCTCGAGAACAGAACACGCCAATGACAGGCCGAGACACAATTCTCGCTGCCGTGCGCGCCAATCAGCCGAAGCCGACACCAGCGATTCCAACAATTCCTCTGTTCGAGCGGGCTTCGGCCCGATCCTTGATTGAGGATTTCGGAGAAGCACTTGTGAGCATGGGCGGGAAATTTGTTCCGAATCTTAATGGAAAACCTCTCGATGCGTTGTTGAAATCACTGTTCCCCGACGCTGCCGCGGTCTGTTCCGCCACGCCTGAGATCGCTGGCACTCGGATAATCGACAGCAGTACGGAGCCAGCGGCGCTAGCCGATGTGGATGTCGGTATCGTCCGGGCGGCGTTCGGTGTCGCCGAGACGGGCTCGGTTTGGCTCAGCGAGGAGGAACTGACAACTAACGCCTTGGCGTATCTCGCACAACATCTTCTTGTTTTGCTCGATCCAAAGCAAATCGTAGGCAACCTCCACCACGCGTACGGTGACCCCCGATTTAAGACTGCGAGATATGCCGTGCTGGTAACCGGACCATCCGCTACTGCGGACATTGAAGGAGTGCTTGTCCATGGCGCACAAGGGGTCCGCAGTCTTACGGTTGCAATAGTGCCACTTCCAGAAGTTTCCCGCTGAAGCTAATGCAAGTAGGAATCCGGTTTTGATGCTGTCGACCGCGCCTCTACCCGGCACATAACTGCCAAAGACATGGGCGCTGTTTTGAAGGTTCCCACGACTCCGAGTAAATGCGGCAAAAACTGACCGCGCTATTTCCTTGCTAAGGGGTCAACAGTCCATTGCGTTCCCGTCGCCGCCATCCTCCGTCCCATACTGCTCGTCGGGATAATGATTAAGCGGTGGCAAGCCTCGTGGATTGATGTAAATCAAAAACTATACTGGATATCCGGTCTCGAAAGCTTTCCCGCTATTGATCCAAATCAATGCTTGCTTGCGTGAGCTCTGCCAATTACGGCGGCGTTGCGCGCGAACCTTCTCGGGGGCAGCGCGAAAACCAGCAAATGAATTTCGGTTGGTTCGCCCTCTAGGAAGCTTTAAGCAATGTTTCAACATCTGTTGACGCCAGTCGGAGATAGTCTAGCGCTGTCTTTCACAGTGGCTACTCTGCCGATCATCGCTGTGCTGATCACGCTCGGCGTGCTGCAGCGCGCAGCCTGGGAGGCGGCGCTCGCCGGCCTGATCATCGGCCTCATAATCGCGATCACCGTGTGGCAAATGCCGGCTGGTCTAGCATTTAATTCGGTTGCCAATGGCGCCGTGTTCGCGCTTTGGCCGGTGATGTGGATCGTCGTGAACGCACTCTTGCTCTACAATATCGCGGTCCGTTCTGGTCGCTTCGATGACTTTCGTAACTGGGTGGTGAAGAACCTGCCAAACGACCGTCGGGTCGTGCTCGTTGTGGTCGGCTTCTGCTTTGGCGCGTTGCTGGAGGGCGTCTCTGGATTCGGCACCCCGGTTGCGATCACAAGTTCGCTGCTCATTCTGGTCGGCTATCCGCCGCTCGAAGCATTGGTTTACGTACTGATTTTCAACACAGCTCCCGTCGCGTTCGGCGCGCTCGGGGCGCCGGTGACGGTGCTTGGGGCAGTCACCGGACTGCCCTCCAGCGCGCTCGGCGCAATGATAGGCCGGCAGCTGCCGGTCATTGCAATCATTCTGCCGTTTTACGTCATGTTTCTCTACGGCGGCTGGCGCTCAATCCGTGCACTGTGGCCCGTTCTTTTGGTTGCAGGAGGTAGCTTCGCGGCCACACAGTTCGCAGCTTCCAATTTTATCGACTATACGCTGACAGATGTTCTCTCGTCGCTCGGATCGCTGATCGTGACACTTCTATTCTTGCGGGTTTGGCGCCCGGCGCCGGACCGCGAATACGCTATTCTGCAACAACCGGCTGCGGCCGACGGTGCCTCATCGTCCGTACCGGCCTGGCAAGGGTGGCTGCCTTGGATCGTAGTCTCGGCTACGGTGATTATTTGGACGAGCTTCAAGATCTTCGCAATCGGCCAAAGCAATATCGCTTGGCCCGGGCTGCATCGCCTCATTTCCATCACGCTGTACAACAATAAGCCATACGATGCGGTGTGGGCCTTCCAGCCACTGGGGACTGGAACCGCAATTCTCCTATCCGCGATCATTACCGCAGTTATCGTCAGGCTATCGCCCGCTGCCTTCCTCAGCTGCATCGCATCCGCTAAGTGCCAGAAGCAGACACGCGCCAATCGCTGTATCTGCGATCAGTGGAGTTGATAGTTCGGCTCAACGCGCACGACGGACATCGCTGAAGGGGCGCTGTATGGAACCCCTTGGTTCGCCGTCCGCCCGCATCGCGTTTGGGCGCGATAAAAAAACCTGGTATGTGATCTTTTCCGGTTTGGTCTTCGCAACCGATCACGGATTCCCCGTTGGCATCAAATACCCAATACCCATCGCAGTTACTGCGAGGCACGCGCCAGCAAGCATCATCGCATCGCCAATAGTTGTCATCAACGTAACGTTTGGCGGGCCGAGCTCTCGAATCAAAATTCGGCTAAAGCTAAATCCGAAGGCAACAAGCCCGCCGCCGGCAGCAAATACGACCAGTCCGAGATCTCGCATGAATTCCCACGAAATCTCAGTGCCGAACATCACGCGTTGCCTCATCGTGCATGAATTTTTTTATTTTAAATATGAAAACTCATGTTTATTACTGAATCACTAGTCGAATAAAATCGTCGCGAATAAATCTTATTGCGCGTATTATTTTTTGTTGCAAGTCGACAACAGACTTCGAGCGCAAGTGAGCGCGACGATGTCAACACTGCCACTGCACAAGACAGCTCTCGGTCGTAAAGCAATCCCGAGATGGGTGCTTAACGCTATCCTTACTCAAATCTCAGCAGCACTTCCGACGCAGCGTTCCAGTGATCAATTTGCATCAAAGCGTTGCGTGACGGTCGACGACGCACGAGCTCCGCGAGGCTCTAGGAGCAATGATACGAGAGGGAGGTGACCAGATGAACACACAGACCAGCAACAAAGCCGGATTGGCCAACAATTTCTGGGTGCAGATGGCTGCATTGGTCGTCGTGACAGTTGTCATAATTGCGCTAGCGGCAAAGTACATTTGGTAGCCCACTCTAACGAGGTCGCCGCAATGAAGGCGGCCTCGTCACCCTACAACTGACTCCAAGAGAGGAGTGCTTTCAATGTGTGACTTCAGTCTGGAATTCGTCGCATCTCGGCCAGCACGAGTGGGCGACAAACTAGTATCAACCCGATTTGATAACTCATTCACGCGTGGCTTTGCCGCCGTCGGAGAACCGGGGGTAGCAGTATGCCTACTACCTGGTACGGAGCTCGCCTTCCAGAAGCCAGTTGAGTGCAAACGTGGTTGGGGCGTGTTATCGAACTTGGTGATTGAAGGTAGCGTGGCGCGGTTTCGGCAGATCAATATGGATAAGCCGAGGGCACATCACGATGCGCTGGAATTTCCGAATGGACAAGTCGTGTTGCTCCACAACCTTGTTGAAGGTCAACAGACGAGCGTTTTGCAATTACCAGTTAAAAAGAACGACGTGCACGCTGTAGACGAAGTAAGGATGCAGAATGCTGCGGCCTAGTTGCTCGACCGCATCATGCAGTAACGAAACGGCCCGAGAGCGACCGGAAGACGCTTTACATCATCACTGATCGCGGCCGACAGGCTGTAGCGAATGCATCGCAATAGATGACCGCGCTGCGACTCGTCTCCACAAGGACGGTTGAGCGTGTGGGAGCGCGATCGTCATGCTGGTGGTCTCTTAAGTCGTATGCCGCGGCCTCCGCTCGAACTCGTGGCATTGTCGGAAATAAGCTCAATCCCACTAGCATCGAGCGCCGCCACCAGCTTCATGAGCGAATCTACATTGCCCCGGATGACACCTTCACTGGCCTCCATCCGCTGGATGGTTGGTAGCGACAGGTCCGACAATTTCGCCAGCGTGCGCTGGTCCATGTGGAGCATCGCACGCGCTGCACGAAGTTGTGCGGCAGTTATCATGTTTTATATATCAGTTATTATGACAAAACCATCAATATATTGATTTACTGCACGAAAAGTCAGAGTTCAAGTAGGGCCAAAATCCCAGCTCGCGCTTATGCCGACCCTAGGTAACGATAAGCTTCAACGTCCGACAAAAGATGGGCCCCTCCTTCATCCTGCGACTCATTGAGAGAGGCCGAAACTCGACGACTCTTATTGCTGCGGACGATGAAGCGTGCCCTAGGAACAAACATCCTCGGGACAGGGCCGACGTCCGCTTTGGGTCATAAGCGGACATCGCATCAGGTCCCACGTCATGTCCGCTTTACCCCAACAGCGGACATCGCTGAGGTCGAGGAGCATGTCCGCTTTGTGCCACAAGCGGACATCACGGTTATTCGATTACTTCGTCAGCACGCCTTTGGGTCAAAAGCCGCCTTCATCCGATGTCCGCTTCACCCCAGAAAGCTGACATCGCCGAGTACCACCCGAATGTCCGCTAAGTGCCAGGCGGGTGGAGCTAGTCCCAGCTTGCGACGCGTAATCCGCCAACTCTCAATCATTCCTTTTGCTTGAAGATGAGTCAGGTATTTCGACGCGCCTTCACTAAAGGCGATGTCGCTCACTCCCGGCTTCAAATCACACCATGCATGATAAATGTTCATTTGATGACCCTGCGCAGCTTAAGACAAACATCGTACAGCTAAATTACCACGGTACGTCTGCGTGATGTCTGCCTTGCCTCACACGACCTAATTCAGTGTGCCGCAGGTCACAGCACTTAAAGTCTTTTGGCGGTGGCGATCTCTAGGGCGAATGTTCGAAAAGGGTCAAAAGCAGACATTACGTCGAACAAACGGGATGTCCGCTTTACCCTCAATAGCGGACATTGACGCGGGACAGATCGATGTCCGCTTTGTGCCAATAGGCGACATCCGGGCTCTCTCGGTCAGCTCCGAAATTGCCAACTTGGTGTCTGCAGCTTGGAGCTCTCGGGTGGGATTGACCCCGATGTGGAAAGGTCTCCTCCGTGTTCCTTGCGACCGAGCCTGCGGATGAAGGTGTAGAAGGCCGGCGTGAAGACAAGGCCAAAACAGGTCACGCCCATCATCCCGAATAGCACCGCTGTCCCGAGCGACTGCCGCATTTCCGCGCCTGCTCCGGTCGCAACGGCAAGAGGGCCGACGCCCAGAATGAACGAAAACGAGGTCATTAGGATCGGGCGAAGGCGCGTGCGGGCGGCGTGCACCGCGGCTTCGCCGGAGGCGACACCCTCCTCCTCTTTCTGCCGCGCGAACTCGACGATCAGGATAGCGTTCTTGGCCGCCAGCCCGACGAGAACAACGAAGCCGATCTGCGCCAGGATGTCGATCGGCATGCCGCGGGCGAGCAGGCCTGTGACGGAGGCGAGCAGACACATCGGCACGATCAGGACGATCGCCAGCGGCAGCTTCCAGCTTTCGTATTGGGCGACGAGAACGAGGAAGACGAAGAGCGCGGCGGCGCCGAAGACGAGAAACGTAGGCGTGCCGCGTTGCTGTTGTTGGAACGCGAGGTCTGTCCATTCAAAAGCAATGCCGTTCGGGAGGACCTCACGGGCGAGCTCCTCCATGCGGTGCAAGGCGGTCCCAGTGGCGACGCCCGGGGCCGCTACGCCCTGCACCTCGGCGGCCGGAAAAAGATTGTAGCGCGGCACGCGGTATGGGACCGTTTTGCTCTTGAGCTGCGCCACCGTCCCAATCGGCACCATTTCGCCGGATGCGTTGCGGGCCTTCAGGCGGGCGATGTCTTGTGATGTGCGCCTCAATTCACCGTCACTCTGGACCCTGACCTGATAGGTGCGGCCGAGATAGTTGAAGTCGTTCACGTATTGTGTGCCGACATAGACCTGCAGCGTCGAAAAGACGTCGGTTGGCGTCAGCCCCACTTTCTCTGCTTTCAACCGGTCGATATCGGCATAGAGCGACGGCGAACCGGTGTTGAAAAGCGTGAACGCACCGGCGAAGGTCGGATCTTTGTTGGCCGCGCCCACGAGCGCCCGTGCGGCTTGCTGCAGTGCTTCGGAACCGAGCCCGGCACGGTCTTCCAGCATCATCTTGAAGCCACCTGCACTGCCGAGCCCCTGAACCGGCGGCGGTGGGATGGTCAGGACGTTGGCCTCCTTGATGACCGACAGACGCCCACGCAGATCGGCCAACACCGTGTTCGCGCTCACGCCCCGAAGGTCATGATTGTAAAGCGACGGCAAGCCGGAGAAGATCGTTGCCGAATTCGACGCCACCGTGAATGTCGTGGCATCGAGGCCGGCGAAGGGCGCGACATGCTCGATGCCCTTCGTCCCGAGAATGATGTCGATGCCGCGCCGGACCACCTTCTCGGTTCGGTCCAATGTCGCACCGGCTGGAAGCTGGACGACGTTGATGAGGTAGCCCTGATCCTGCTCGGGGATGAAGCCGGTCGGCGTCTTCGAGAACTCGATGCCGGCGACGCCAATCAGCCCCGCATAGACAACGAGCACGATGGCGGTGCCGCGCACCAGCCGCCGCGTCAGGCCCCCGTAGCCAAAAGAGACCCGGTCGAAACCTCGATTGAAGCGATCGAACGCGGCGTAAAGCACGCGTCGTGCCAAGCTGGCACGTGCGCGCTCATGCTCGTGATGCGCCTTGAACAGCACGGCACACAGCGCCGGACTGAGCGTGAGCGAGACAAAGCAGGAGATCACCGTCGAGGCCGAGATCGTCACCGCGAATTGACGGAAGAAAAGTCCGGAAATGCCGGACAGGAAGGCGGACGGCACGAAGACTGCGCAGAGCGTCAGCGCGATCGAGATCAGCGCCCCGCCGACCTCGTCCATCGTCCGATGAGCGGCTTGCGCGGGCGACATGCCGTTGCGCAGGTTGCGTTCGACGTTTTCAACGACGACGATCGCGTCGTCGACGACAATGCCGACCGCCAGCACCAGGCCGAACAGCGATAGATTGTTGATCGATATGCCGAAGGCGGCGAGGATCGTGAATGTCCCCACCAGTGAGACCGGAATGGCGATGACCGGAATGATGGTCGCCCGCCAGTTCTGCAGGAACAGGAAGACCACGCCCACCACCAAAAGGATCGCCACGAAAATCGTGACGACGACCTCGTGGATCGACTTACCGATGAACACCGTCGGGTCATAGATGATGATCGAGTCGACGCCGGATGGAAAATCCTTCTTCAACTCCCCCATCGCCGCCAGCACCTCATGATCGACGGCGAGCGAGTTGGCGCCGGGCTCCGCATAGATGAGTAGGACCGCGGCATTGCTGCGGTCCATATAGGCCGTGCTGCCGTAATCGGCGGCGCCGATCTCGACCCGGCCGATGTCACGGACGCGGGTCACCCGTCCTTGGTTGTCGGACTTGACGATGATGTCGCCGAACTGCTCGGGCGTGGCCAGCCGGCCAAGCGCCTCGACATTGATCTGATAGGCCTCCTCGCCCGGGGCCGGCGGCTGATTCAAGATGCCGGCCGAGACCTGCAGGTTTTGCGCGCGCAGCGCCGCGAGCACGTCGGTGGCGCTGAGATTGTAGGCCGCGGCCTTGTCCGGATCGAGCCAGATGCGCATGGCGTATTCGCGCGCGCCCTGGAATTTCACGTCGCCGACGCCCGGCAGGCGCGCCAGCACATCCTTGATGTGCAGCGTCGCGTAATTCGACAGGTAGAGCGTGTCGCGCGACTCGTCCGGCGAGTAGAGGTGAATGGCCAAGAGGATGCTGGGTATCGACTTGCGAACCTGCACACCCAGGCGCTGCACGTCGTCCGGTAGGCGCGACAGCGCGTCCTGAACCCGGTTTTGCGTCAGCATTTGCGCGACGTTGAGATCGGTGCCGATGCGGAACGTGACCGTTATGGTGAGATTGCCATCTCCGGTCGATTGGCTGTTCATGTAAAGCATGTTCTCGACGCCGTTGATCTCTTGTTCGAGCGGCGTTGCGACGGTGCGGGCGACGGTCTCAGCGGATGCGCCGGGATAGGACGCCGTGACCTGCACCGTCGGCGGGACGATTTCCGGATATTGGGCGACCGGGAGGATCGCGAGCGCGCCCAAACCAAATGCAGTCACGAAGACGCTGAGCACTGCCGCGAAGCGCGGGCGATCGATGAAGAAATGTGTCAGGCGCATGTGCCTACTCCGTCCTAGCCTTAGTCCTAGCCTTAGTCCTAGCCCTGGCTATCGCCCGCGGCGTAACGGATCGCGCCGTCCTGGGGCGCGACTTTCGTTCCCGGTGCGGCGTGCGGAATGCCGTCGATGATGACCTGATCGTTCGGCGCCAGGCCGGACCGGATCACACGCAGACTGCCGCGAAGATCGCCGATCTCGACCGCTTTGGGCACGACCACGCCGTCCCGCGCGACAGTCATGACCATGTGTTGTGACTGGTCAGGGAGCACGGCGGTGTCCGGCACCAAGAGAGTTGGCGCTGAGGCACCGACGACTAGCCTCACACGACCGAACTCACCCGGCGTCAGAAAGAGGTCTGGATTGGAAACGGTGGCTCGGGCACGGATTGTACCGCTCGATCGGTTCAGCGCGTTATCGACGAAATCGAGCGTGCCTTGCCGCTTGAATTGTGTCTCGTCACTGAGCGCGATCTCTACCTTGTTGGCAGCACCTTCTTTCGTCTGCGCACGGCCGCGGGAAAAGGTCAGAAAGTCGGACTCGCTCATATCGAAATCCAGATAGATTGGATCGAGCGAGACGAGCGTCGCGAGCAATGTCGTCGGACTAGTCGCGGCGCGGCTGCCCGCGATCAGGTTGCCGACCGAAACCAGATGAGTGCCGATACGTCCGGTGAAGGGTGCCCTGATATGGCAATGCTCGAGATCGAACTCGGCGTCGCGGATCTGAGCCTTCGCATCGTCCACGGCGGCTTGCGCACTTTGCTGATCAGCCGTGCGCTGGTCGACAGTCTGTTCCGTGCCGAAGTTGCTGCGTTTCAGTGCCTGGGCACGATAGAGTTCGCGCCCGGCGAGCGCGAGTCGCGCGTTTGCCGTCTCCAGCTGGGCATTGGCCTGTTCCAGTTTGATTTCGTAGGGGCGCGGGTCGATGCTGAAAAGATCGTCGCCTTTGTGGACGATGTCCCCATCCTTGAAATAGATGCCGATCAGGGTACCGCCGACCTGGGCGCGGAGCTCAACTTTCTCGACTGCGGAAAACTGACCCAGGAAGCCCAGTCTAGAATCAACCTCGCGCGCGAGCGGCTTGCTCACCACGACTTGTGCAAGAGCCGGAGCACCGGCGGAGACCGCGGCTTCACTCTGCCGATACAAATAAGTCAGCGATCCGGTCACGACGACAGCGATGCCTACACCTGCAGCGACCAACAGCCTGGTCGGCGACCGTTGGACGGCACGCAAATCTTGCTTTCGGGCCTTCAATCGGTTGTCGAAGAGTCTGTACACGGGTCAAGCTCCCTTGGCGCGGTTTCATTGGTTCCGTGGGCGACCTCTCTGATCGCGTTTCTTGTTGACAAGGCCAGCTCTCACGTTCCGCCTGGTGCCCGCACGTGCCGGTGCGAGGAGATTGCGGCAAGCCGCATCGAGGATGCGGCGCGACAGCGCCTTGTCTTCGACGACGCGTGACATGAGCAGAGCGCCAATCATCATCGACAGCACGCCAATGGAGGAGTCGCGGGCGGCCGCTGCGGAGACCGCCGGCATGGTGAGATCGAGGACATCGAGATGCGCCTTGATACCTGCGTCTCATCGTGCTTGGCGAGTATCGAATCCGCGTTAAAAGTTGAGCTGAGGTTCAAGGCAACAGGCCTTACCTGCAGCATTCTTGTCAATATTTCCTAGGGTTTGTGTTCCCAGCAGTCGAAGCCGTGCATCGAGAAAGAACATCGCTCATTGCTACTTGGTATTCGGACGCACGCGACGGCGACTCGAGCTGACGTGCTCGTACGCGGGTGACTGCTGGAAAGAGCTTCTCCTGTGGATTCCGAATTGGTTGGAAGAACAGCCACTCGACATAGGTCATAGCACTCCGCTCCTGTTCCGACTGTTTCGCCAGATCAACTGCGAAGGCGTCACGGCAGTTCTTTGAACAGTAGCGGCGCTTGTTGAACCACCCCCGCCGATAATGGACGAGTCCAATACCACGATCGCACTCTGGATTTGCGCATTTCATGATACTTTCCTTCCGAGATTTTTGGCGACAGGTGTCCCCAGGCGTACCCTTCCGGCGAAACACTGCGTATCGCAGTAGATGAACCGAGTCAGTGACTCACGGACGTAGCCTTTCTCGACAATCGCACGGCAAAATGCGCAGTGTTGATTGGTGCGCGGCACGCGGTCATTAACGAGAACGAACCTGGTTTCGCATCGCAATACGGTAGTGGCGAAGTTCACATTGCTACTCATGTTCGAGCCCAAAGGTCATGTTGCGTTTCTTGCAAAAAGATTGAACTCTTGCTTGCGGCCCGTCAGCTGAAGTCGCGACGAAACTCTCTTGGCGAACGGCCGGTGATTTTACGAAAGGCGACGCTGAACGAGCTCGTATGCGAGTAGCCCAACGCGAAGCCGACATCGGTGACTGATGCATTACGTTCAGCCAAGAGGGCTTTAGCTTTCTCGATGCGTCGCTGAACGTGGTATTCGTGCGGTGGAACGCCAAAGGATTGCTTGAATGCTCGACAGAAATGAGCTTGGCTCAAGCGAGCGAGCTTCGCGAGCGTGCTAAGAGAAATTTGCTCACCGACGTGCTCTTCAATGTGCTGCGTTACAATACGCATCTGCCAACTGGCCAGGCCCCCGCGGCTCACTGGGGGGTTTTGTGATAGTTCTTTGTTCGAGCGTGAAAGTTCGTGCGAGAGCACATCGATTAGTGCATCTACGTAAGAGTGAGCTGCTTTGCCGCTTTCAATCACGCTTTTCAATTTAGTGGCGGTATTCCAGACCACTGAGTCATCGAAAAAAGCTTTTGGCGCGTACACCGTATCTTCGTTATCTTCGTTATCTTCGTTGCGAGATCCAT
>Ga0306917_10000300_pt1 | contig 19890 bp, 15 predicted proteins | sample tim00Cox00000000_FD_203313 | JGI IMG/M metagenome (GOLD analysis project Ga0306917, IMG submission 203313) | Lab enrichment of tropical soil microbial communities from Luquillo Experimental Forest, Puerto Rico - timezero.00C.oxic.00.000.000 (v2)... | ecosystem: Environmental > Terrestrial >... | reverse complement strand
CGAGTTCCTCGACGAAGACATCGATCACCCTGACCGGGTTGTCCTCCGTGATGTAATCGTCCAGCCGCTCCGGAAACAATGTGGCTTGGGAGCGATCCTCACCCTCGACGTATCGCTTCATCAGTGAGCGGCCCGTACGGTGTCGGTGAGCGCATCTTATCTGACCGGGCGCCGCATCGAGGCGTTTTCACACGGCCTCGGCCGATAGCGATCGGAAGTGCGACGGAACGTTGCGCTATTTCTCATATGCATATCGCAACTACTGGACGCGTTCGAATTCGCTGGCTCGCGCGAGATGATGCCCGTTTTCATCCTACGACTGTTGAACGATGAAGCCTGGATCCGCTTCATCGGCGACAAGAACGTGCACAGCATCGCGGATGCAGTGCGGTATCTCGAGGCCGGGCCGCTCGCGATGTACGCGCGCCATCGCCACGGCTTGTACGCGGTTGAATTGAAAGATACCGGCCAGCCAATGGGGCTGTGCGGGTTGCTACTGCGCGATGGGTGGGAAGAGGTCGACCTCGGGTTCGCGCTATTGCCCGAGTTTCGAAAGCATGGGTACGCTGAAGAAGCCGCTCACGCGACGCTTGCCTATGGACGCAAAGCGCTGGCGCTGCAGCGGGTTGTGGCAATTACTGATCCCGAGAACGAGCGAGCTAGGCGATTGCTGTGTCGGTTGGGATTGCGGGACCAAGGATTGCGACGAATGCCGGGATTCGAGGTTCCGTTGGACTATTTCGCTGTCGACTACCCGGCAGAATGTCTTCCATGAAGGTAGGTGCGAACGTCCGGTATGCGGAGATCAAGCCGCGGCGCTGGACGGCCGCTAATGAGCCGACAGCAGCCGCATCGTCAAGAGACCGCTGTCGACCCGTCAGGGACATTCCGATCGCTCGTGAGCGGCCGCTCGGGGCTGAAGAAGCGGACACCCAACACGGCGAACGCGTCCGTGGATTGGGAGTCTCAAGCAGATCCAACCTCCCAAGTCAGGGCGTTCAGCAGCCAGTTGTAAGCGATCTGTAGGCGGCGGGCTGGGGCCCCGGGTGTATTGTGGCCGCGGTGAGGTACACACAGACTCTTGGTCAGCGCGGGCGATTGGGCTACGTAGGGGTTTCCATCCATGGCGACGTTGCGGTTTTCGGCTAACCTTACGCAGGAAGTACTCGTTATGGAAAAAACACCAAAAGCATCCAATTAACAACCTTTGGGGGGCTGCTATGAACCGCAAAATTCTGTTGACCTGCATTTTGATTTCGACGGCGCTACCTGCATTCGCCGATGATTCTCAGCATTGCTCTATGGCTACATTGCGCGGCACCTACGGTTTTGCCGGTACCGGTACTGATTCGAGTGTTCCCTACTCCACGAGCGGCATGGAATCCTATGATGGACAGGGGAATATCAAATACACGCAGCTCTGGCATGAGGGTGGAATCACGTACACCTACAACGGCACCGGCAAGATCATCTCGATAACAGCCAAGTGCATCGCCAAGGTGGTCTACGATGGTGACACATCGAACGTGTGGACGTTTTTCGTTGCACCAGACGGCAGCCGCTCCTACTACAACAACAACAGGCCGGGTGGTCAGGTCGTGAGTGGAGGGCACGAGGACCGCATGTCCTACGCACTTCTCGTGAACTAACGGTGTGCGCGCCATCGCGGTGTCTCGCGCAGTCATCGAGCAGACGGTGACCTCGGCGACGCTCGCGAGCCTGCGCGTTGGCGGCGCACCAACGAGAGCGATCGTGCAACGTCAGTGGCAGAGTGACGCGATTAGACCCCAGATCCGGTTTGCCGGCGAACAAGGCTTGGTCCGCCGGCGGGTGACCGCTTTGGGAAAAATTGGAGAGCGGTCGCGAGGGACCGGAATTGGCCGCACTGAGACGGAGGGCCCTATGTCTCGAATCGACCCCCCAGCGACGCTGCGATCGCCCAAATGCGGCCGCTCGAGACCAATAGGACATTGAAGCTCCGCTCGCCGATCTCCAGCCAAACCTCGGCATTTTGGACTAAAGTGCCGCCTAGAGGGAGGCAGGAGAAGATCTCTCAGGGCATTCACGGTATCCAAGGAAACCGCACACGCCCACTGATTGATGGGCGAGCTCACTCCGTAATTTGCACCCAAGTGACGGGTGTCGCGTCAGGCTTTGGGAGAACTCGATGCGTCTGGCCAGAATCTCGGCGTTGGCCTCGGCATTGCTGATCCCGGTAAGCGCGGTGCATGCACCGGCTCTCGCCGGCGGGATCAGTTTATTGAGTACTGGGCAGGTCGAATCGATCGACACCTTTGTGAGCTCGGAAATGGGGCGCCAGCAGATTCCCGGAGTCGCTGTCGGAATCTACAACCGCGGACACATTCTCCTCGCCAAAGGGTACGGCCTGGCGGACGTCGAGCTGTCTGTCCCGGTGCGTCCCGAAACCATTTTTCAGTCTGGGTCCATCGGAAAACAGTTCGTCTCTGCGGCCATCATGATGCTGGTGGAAGAGGGGCGAGTCTCGCTTGATGACAGCATTACGAAGTATTTTCCAGACGGCCCGTCCACTTGGAAGCCGATCCTTATCAAGAATCTTTTGTCGCATACCTCAGGGTTGTCCGAGTACGCGACCGATGAACGAACTGGGCCAAAGGGTGACTTCTACACACGCCTAGACTTTACCGAAGAGGAGCTTCTGAAGCGGATTGAGGCCCTCCCCATCGAGTGGCCTGCTGGCGAGAGATGGGACTACCGCAATACGAACTATCTTCTGTTGGGATTTGTCATTCAGAAAGTAAGTGGCAAACCCTATGCCGGGTATCTGCATGAGCGGATTTTCAAACCGCTCGGCATGACATCGACGCGACTCATAAGCGAGCGGGACATTATTCCCAACCGCTCATCCGGCTACGAATTGGAGGAGGGGCAGCTCAAGAATCAGGAGTGGGTCTCCCCCACATTTAACTCCACAGCCGACGGCGCGCTGTACTTTAACGTTCTCGATCTCGCCAAGTGGGACGAAGCGCTTTATACGACTCAATTGTTGACACGAGCGAGCCTGGATCGCATGTGGACCGTTTACCCGCTCAATGACGGCAAGCCAAATTGGTATGGTTACGGATTTGGCTGGAGAATCGATCGACAGAACGGCCACGAGGTCGTCTCGCACGGTGGAGCCTGGCAGGGCTTTACCTGTCAAATTTCGCGCTACCCTGGAGACGATCTCGCTGTGGTGGTGCTGACCAATCTCGACGCAGCCCACTCGAGTCCTGCACCTGTTGCCCGCGTCATTGCCGGGCTCGTTGATCCACCGTTGATGCCCAGGAGGTTTGACCCCATTACCGACTCGAAGCCTGAGGTTGCGAAGATATTGCGCATCGGTCTGAACCGTCTCATCTCGGGCGAGGATATCCGTCCGAAACCTAGCCCCGAGCTTGCCGCCAGGATGAATCCTGGCGAAAAGGACGCTGTGATGTCCGACGAACCTCTGCAGTCGCTGCAGAAGACACTTGCAGCAACCTGGCCAGGCGGTTCCCTGACTCTCGTCAAGCGCGCCCCGCTTCCCGGCGAGCCATACCGTGAGGTCTCCGTTTTTCGAGTGGCGAAAGGCAAGGAGGCGCTATTGATTGTATTCCTGCCGGGGCCGAGAGATTCGATGTCCGCGTTTGGGCTGATGGCTGATCGCCCGTACGAGTAGCAGAGCGGTCATCGAAGCCAATGAAAGCGGACGTCCCGCCGTCGAGAAAACTCGAGCCTTCTTACCCAGGATTACTGGTGATGGCGGCTGTTCGCGGGCGTCATCTCAAAGGCGCTCTCTGTACACCCCATGTGCCTGTGTGACTGGCGATTCTGCGGTTCTGATAAGTGCCGTTGATAGAGGTCCCATCGAGCGATAGTCTTGCGGGGTAATCACCCAACTGGCCAGTGATTACGAGAGTTCCGGTTGCGTCTATTGTCCCGGTCCAAGACTCATAGTCGTTAATGTTAGAGGAACAGGTTGCCGGGTCTTGTGTTATATCCCAGCAGAAGAAGCCAGTGATAGTTGATCCCTCCTGCGTTTGAACGACGAAGGATTCAGTACCTGTTGTGATGTTGTTTGCGTTCGTCCATGTCCCAGTCCACGTTCCGAGAATCGACAAGATTTTTGCGCTCGTACCGCCTGACCCAACCGCGCTATGAAGAACGACCGGCATCAGCGCTGTGGCCAGGAGAGCAATCAGCCCCGGTAGCCGAACCCTATATGCCTTGAACATGCGGCCCCTAGAGTACGCGCCACCATGTTTACGCGACAAGGCCGTCGTACGGATCCGCACGGACATTCGCACTCGGTTGAATTACATGAAGCCGCGTCCCCTTACAGGCATCCACGCGATGACCGGCCGTCCGCTAAGGAGAAACTCATCCCATTGGTGCCATCGGCCGCTTCTGGCCGGTCAGCGACCGTAAACCTCGATCGCCGACCGCCTCGGGACTCTACACCTCGGTTTGTTCCGCAATCTCCAAAGCATCGTCGACGTCGATACCGCGATACCTGACGGTGCTCTCGAGCTTGCTGTGCCCCAGCAGCAGCTGGACGACTCGCAGATTCTTGGTGCGGCGGTAGATGAGCGCCGCCTTGGTCCTCCGCATCGTGTGCGTACCATAGGCAGCTGGATTAAGCCCGATGGCCTGCACCCACCTATGAACGATTCGTGCGTATTGGCGAGTGGACAGGTGCGGGGACTCGCGCAAGCGGCTGGAGAAGAGGTGTCGTCTGGCCCGCGCTCAGCGCAGAGAATCCGACTCGACAGTGACTCACGAGTCTGTTCGGCAATCTCGAACTGCACTGGCCGCTTCGTCTTTCGCTGCATAACGATGGCCCGAGAAGCAACGCGTCCGCCTTGGCAGACATCGCGGACTCGCAGTCGCACGAGATCGCACGACCGGAGCTTGCTGTCGATCGCGAGATTGAAGAGGGCAAGTTCACGGGCGTCCTCCTGCAACTGAAGCCGGATTCGGATCGCCCAGATCTCGCGTTGCTTGAGCGGCGCTTTCTGGCCCACAAGTTTGCCCTTGTTCCACGGGACATGGCGCACCGCCGGGTGATTAATCGATTCCATACGTGCCTCCTCTGGAGTGGTGAGCGAGGCAAGCGTGTGGGACCAGCGAAAGGGCGCTTATCGTTAAGGGTTGTCCGACACCTGCCCCGACGTAGCCGAGGCTCACCGAGTCCGGTGCCGCCGGGAGGGCAGGCGTCGGACAAGCCTCGAGGGAGGAAACCGCGAGAGGAACTGGCGGGGTGTAACGAAGCGGCGAGCTATGGGGATTAGAGCTGCGATCTTCGTCCGTGTAGCGAGCAGTAACCGATCTGCGCGGGCGCCGTGGCCAAGCGGTGGGTGCTTTGGAGTCGAGCCCCGTCGCTCTGTCGGCGCAGACAGGCGCGATCAGCAAGCGTTTGGGGGGCGCGTGAGCATGGGCGGGCGTGGTGGCAGCGGTGATGCTGTGCCAGCAGCTGGAGTCGTTGGTGTGAAGCTTTGCTCATGAGCGAGTCTGCGTGAGCGGCGGGGCACGGATGTGGTGGGAGCGCGGCAGCATCTCGATGATGATCATGGGCGCACCGCAGTGCTGGCACAGGAACGTCGGCGCTGTGGATCGGCTTTCGCCGTGAGGTGACTGGGCGTTGAGTTGGGGCAGCGGGACAGCGTGCCCGAGCAGTGCGCGAGCGGTGGCAAGGTTCGGGCGGCGTGCGGCATTAGCGAAGAGGCCATAGTGGCGGATGCGATGGAAGCCGCTCGGCAGTACGTGCAGCAGGAAGCGGCGCATAAACTCCGGGTAGTTCAAGGTCATGGTCTTGTAGCGAGTGTGGCCCTCGAGGCGATAGTCCTTCCAGCGGAAGGTGACGCCGCGCTCATCGCAGGCGATGAGGCGGCTGTTGGAGATGGCGACGCGGTGGGTGTAGCGAGAGAGATAGGCCAGCACCGCGGCCGGTCCCGAGAAGGGGCGCTTGGCGTAGACGACCCAGTCACACTGGCGCAGCGGCTCGAGGTACTCGGCGAAGGCTTGTGGGTCTGCGAGCGCGGTGTGCGCGCCGAAGAACTGCAGTTCTGCGGCACGATGAGCGTTCTTAAGCTCCTCGAGGAAGCGGCGACGGAAGTAGCGCGAGAGCACGCGCACCGGCAGGAAGAAGCCTCTCTTGCACGGTACCCAGCGATCCTCATCGAGCGCAAGCCCGCCGCCAGGGACGATGCCGTGGACATGGGGATGGTGAGTGAGCTGCGAGCCCCAGGTATGTAGGACGAGCGTCGCGCCGATACGAGCGCCGAGGTGCTTGGGGTCGGCGGCGATCGTGCGCAGTGTCTCGGCGGTGAGATCGAACAGCAGGCCATAGATGAGCTCCTTGTTGGTGTAGGCGATGTCGCTGATGGGCGCCGGCAAGGTGAAGACCACGTGGTAGTAGTCCACCGGCAGTAAGTCCGCGGCTCGGGCCTCGAGCCAGCGCCGTGCCGCACTGCCCTGGCACTTGGGGCAGTGGCGGTTGCGACAGGAGTTGTAGGCGATCTGGGGCTGTGCGCAGGCCGAGCAGCGCAGTACGTGCCCGCCCAGAGCGGCGCTGCGACAGCGCTCAATGGCGGACATGACCTTGAGCTGCAGGAGGCTCAAGTGTCCGCGTTGTCGCCGCCGGTAGCTCGCTCCGTGGGCGCGGAAGATCTCCGCGACCTCCGGCACGATGAGGTCCTACGCGGGTCGGGTAGTCTCCAGCGGAGAGATGACCTGGCGCAGGATCTCGGTGGCCACGTGGGTGTAGAGCGCTGTGGTCTCGAGCTTCTTGTGTCCGAGCAGCACCTGAATGACGCGAATGTCTTCCTTCTGTTCGAGCAGGTGAGTGGCAAAGGCATGTCGAAGCGTGTGCATCGAGGCGCGCTTGTTGATGCCCGCGGCCAGAGCGGCGGCGTGCACGGCGCGGTTGAGCTGGCGGGTGCTCAGTGGCTCTACGGGGTTCAGGCCCGGAAAGAGCCACCCGCCATCGAGCATCTTGCCCTGGGCCCGGGCCACGCGGTACCAGGTGCGCAGCCGCTCCAGCATCAGGGGGCTGAGCATGGCGTAGCGGTCCTTGCGGCCCTTGCCCTGCTGGATGCGCAGCGTCATGCGCTGACTGTCGACGTCGCTGATCTTCAAGCCCACCACTTCGCTGGCGCGAAGGCCGGCCCCGTAGGCGATCGAGAGTGCGATCTGGTGCTTGAGGTTGCGCACCGCCGCAATCAGGCGCGCCGCCTCCTCGCGGCTCACGACCACCGGCAGGGTGCGCGGGACACGCACGGGCTGCATCTTTGCCATGATCTCGGGTTGGGCCAGGGTGATATCGAAGAAGAACTTCAGCCCCGTGATCGCGGCGTTGAGCGAGATCGCCGAGATGCCGTGATCGACCAGGTGCAGCTGATAGTTGCGCAGATCCTCGACCGTGGCAGCATCGGGAGAGCGTCCGAGATACTTGGCGAACTTGCGCACGCTGCGGATGTAGGCGGCCTGAGTCTTCGGTGCGAGCTTGCGCATCCGCATGTCTTCGATCATGCGCAGACGCAGCGGGGAGACGTTCTCGGCTGAGGAGTTCATGGCTATGCTCCGGTTGCAACACGAGGCGGATTGCCTCAGTTCGCACCGTACGGAACGGAGCCTCAGACCTCATCCATCAGCAGGCCACGGAGCGGAGCCACCCTACCGCGCGAGCGGTTTAGTCCTTCGACCCTTCAGCGACGCTGAACCTGCTCTATAGCGGTCATTTCAGGGCGGCTGTAGCGGACATCCAAGGAACTGTCGCAGATGCGGCACAGCGGCCTCTGTTGGTATCTCAGGTCCTCGCGATTCAGGTCAGTTCGGAGCAACGGGTGTGCTCTTCCCTGCACAGCGCGACACTCTGCGACCCCACTGTTATTGGTGCAAAAACCGCCAAGTCAACGAGACGGTTATGGCACGCGGTAGAACGGATCGGGGAGGAGGAAGTCCTTCTCGGCGTAGCCGCCGAGCAGGTCTGAAGGCTGGTCGCCCAAGTTCTCGATGATCGTGTAGCCTCTCCGCTCGATCTCCGCGCGGATCGGGGTCTTGAAATCGACCGCGGATGCGAAGTGCGCACCGTTCGGCACCATGTAAAGCTTGGCGTAGTCGCGATACCCGACGGCCGCGAGATTTTGCTCGGTGGCGGCGCGCTGGTCTTCGGGCCGACCCGTGATAAAGAACACGGTAACTTTCAGAGCTCGTGCCAGACGGAAGACCTGCAGCGTCGGCGCGATCGCCGGGTCGCGTCCGAGCTGGTCCCATGCGGCCCAGCCGCATGGCGCGTCAATCGCCAGATCGCACGGCCCCTGAATGATACGACCAAAGTTGTCGCGTTTCAGAACCTCCCAGTTGGAGAGAGCAGTCTCGTCGACATCGAGGACGAGGGCAGGCCGCTTCACTTCAGGTGCCCGGGTCCTAAGCCAGTCTTGTGCCTGAGCAGCGACAGCTTCGAGCCCTTTCTCATACGCGCCGGAATCGTGATAGACCAGGGCGGCGGCCATGGCGTCGCCCACATTGATTGGTTGCGACGGAACGGTAATGAAGATGCCCTGATCATTCGATGCAATTGATTTGCTTTCGGAAGTCAACAGAGCGAGTCCCACGATGCCGATGAGCACACCCAATCGACGAACCAAAAGCCTGGAGTGCGATGCTGCTGCCATGGTGACCTCCTTGTGATCTGTGCCAGCCTACGGGACGATCCTATTTTCGATTCGATCGTAATTCGTGAGCAACCTCCTGGTGGCGCCTATGAGTTAGCTCGTCTTGAGGCGAGGCGCAACCGTGAGATTGCCCCCGTCGGGGTACGGTGAAGGCGATGACGGGAAGCAAGACATTGCTCGACGTCGCTTTCGATCTGGTCCCGAACGTCCGGTCTGGGCGAGCCGTAAGGCGCGGCCGAGATCAGAGCTGTTGAAGAGGAAGGTTCTGCTCACGAAGGTCGTTATAAGTTAGATTGTCCAGAAGCCGGCGCGCGCGAAGAAAGGTGCACATAGGAGGAGGCGATATGACCCCCAACCAATCCCTCGTTCTTCAGGGCTACTGTGCAGTGCTCATGGTAATTGCGACGATGGCCATACCGTTGTTCATCTGGGTGTCGGGAAGGCGCCTGGCCGCAGCGCAATACGTGCGTGATCTGCAGGATCTCATCAATCAGGTCAACCTACTCGCGCTGCAGACGGACGATAATCTGTTGATGATGGGACACATGAACGGGTTGGACGTTTACGCTCGTAGCACCGCCGAGTTGCGCAAGGCTTATCTCACGTTTGTGTGCCTGAACGCCTTTCAGGCGGAATTCCTAGGCGCGAAGGCGGGCCTAGTGCAAGCTAAATATGGATATCCGGCGCTGCTGCAACTTGTCGAGCCGATGCTGAAGGACGAATCGGTCTGGAGGCTGGTAAGAGAGCGTGGCTATCACCCAGACTTCGTGGAATTCTGCTCGCAGATTCGTGCCCGACTCTTGGACCAGGGTCAACTGGCCTCGCAACGGTAAGGTATTGATGACCGCGTCGACTATCGCTAAGCGGTCAAGCCGGATGACAACTTTGGCACGTTTGGTGCCGTTGAGGGTAGGGGCGTCCATCCCATTGATTCAGGCTAACACCAGCGACGATTAGAGCCGGTAAGAGTCCGAACCGTATTGTCCGCCCCCCAACTTCGGCCACGCCTTCACCGCCGCGCGTCGGCAACGGTATGGCGTGTCCCGCAAGCTCGGTGTAATCTATTACAAATTGCAACGTCGCTACATTACCTAACAGGCGTTGCATCGGGGGATGTCAATGTGAATCGCAAAGCCATTTGCGGCTGCAGCCTTGGTTTGCCTCGGGCGAACGACATCCACTGAACATTGACCGCTCGGCCGTGCGCTCAAGCGGTTCACGGTCGGCGCATAAAGAACAAACCGACACGGGCGTAGCCGGGAACGAGGCGACCTGTCAGATCACGTGCAGGACACCGACGTCGATGGCGTGCGGCTTTGCGGCAGCTGCGGGCGGCTCGGACCGCTGGCGGATTGATACGAGGCGTAAGTTGCATTGTCAATTCAAACACGAACAAAGCGAAGGCCGATTCATGGGGGCATGTCATGTCGCGTTTTAGCTTTGGACTGAGTCTTTGTCTACCACTGGTTCTTCTGATGGCGGCCAGCACTGTCAGGGCGGCGACCCTGTACGTCGAATGCGGCGGGAAAGGGCCCTTGACGAGCATTGGAGCCGCCGTGAAGGTCGCAAAATATGCCGGGCCGAGCACCATCAACGTGTCCGGAGCCTGTCGCGAAAATGTTCTGATTCAGAACATGGATCTGCTGACCATCGCTGGCAGCAAGGGCGCATCAATAACCGATGCCTCGGGCGGCACTGCCGACGTGCTCAATATACAGAACTCGCGTGTCACGATCACAGGGATGACCATCGATGGCCTGAGCGGTGCCAATAACGACGCTGTCAACTGCCAGCAGGGCTCGCACCGCACGCTCATCGGAAACACGATTCAAGGTGATGCGGACTGCGTCGGCGTTTATTCCACTGCATCAGCAGTGATAGTCGGGGGCGTACTGCAAAATGGAACATCGGATGGAATTTTCACTTTCGGCGACGTTGTCACCGTGGGTGTATTGATTCAGGGAAACCCTGTAGGGGTGGTTGTCAGGTTTGGTGGTCGGGTGAGAATGGGGGTTGTAGATCCCGTATCCTTCCCGGGCTTCGCAAGGACTCCGACGACTATCGAAAACAACGGAGCTGGTGTACAGGTTTTGCAGGCTCAGTTGGCGTGTGCGGATGCGTCATTCAGGCGAATGCCGGGAGCGGAATTAACGGCGACGTGTCGTCGGAAGTGCGTGTTCAACCGGCCTTCCTTCCTGACGGCTCCCAGGTCGCACCAAGCGTGACGGGTAACGCGGGAAATGGCGTCTTCCTGGGTGACTTGTCGAGCGGGATATTCGCCGGACCGCCATCAACCGTGTCCGGCAACGGGCAGCCGGACATCGTGTGTAATTCACCGACGTCAGTGAGTCGTGGCGCGCTGGCAGCCGCGGGTGGAGCAGCACACACCAACTGCACGAACTAGCGAACCGCAGTTGGCAGGGCAACGAGAGCGCCGCCTTTTCGGGCGGCGTTTTCGTATCGACGCCTCACGCATCGTTGCGGATGGCCGCTTTGCGGAAGTCTGGGTCGTAGCAATGGATGACCGCTTACGCGAATCGGGTGCGCCCGGACAGTGGGGGCTCGAGCTTTCGCGTCATTCCGGCACCTGAAGTAACCTGCGCCCTTGATCAGGCGTTCCATCGCTGGCGGAGCCCTGTTATTGGCGCTTGCGACAGCGCTCGCAGCGCTTTGCGGTGCTGCGGATACCAACTCGGGGCCCTTTCCCTGGGAGGATCGGCTCCGCGGCGATGCCATCGTGTTGCTCGGAGAAGTGCACGACAATCCCGTCCAGCACCGCCTGCGGCTCGAGGTGCTGAGACGTGCGTTCGAAGCAGGCTGGCGTCCGGCCATCGCGATGGAGCAGTTCGATCGCGAGCACCAGGTCGATATCGAGCAGGCCCGCATGGAGCGCCCGCTGGACGCGGACTACCTCATTGCGAAGGCAGCCACGGAGCACGGCAAGTCGATCAACGGGTGGAACTGGGAGTACTACCGTCCGTACGTCGCCTTGGCGCTGCAGTATGGTGTGCCGTTGCTCGCGGCCAACCTTTCCCGCGCCGATGCCCAGAAGCTCGTCGAGCTCGGCTATTCCGCTGTGTTCGACGATTCCATGGAGCACCGGCTGGGGCTCGATCGCCAGCGGCCAGCGCTGCAGTCAGTTCAAGAGAACGAAATCGATGTCGGGCACTGCCATGCCCTGCCCAGGGAGCTGCTGCCTGCCATGGCACGAGCGCAGCTTGCCCGCGACGCAGTTATGGCGGGAGTTCTGCGCGAGCATGGTGCGCAGGGCGTGGTGCTGCTCGCCGGCGATGGGCACGCGCGGCGGGACATGGGCGTACCGATGTGGTTCGACCCGACCATGCTCGCGCGCGTGTTCGCCGTAGGATTTCTCGAGCGTGGTGACCCCGCCCCGCCGGCGTCGGCCTTCGATGCGGTGGTGATCACGGATGCTGCGCCTCGCCCCGACCCGTGCGCGACACTGCGACACCGGGAAAAATCCTGAGTGTCTGGATATGAGCAGATCGCAACGCGCCGTGCACGAACCCGGCGGTGACTCGCTATCGTGCCAGCCTGCCACCTTCCCCTATGGGCAGTGCCCGGGGCGAACCGATTCGCTAAGCTCGACCGAGAATAATATTCAGGCTGGGTGTCTCAGCATGCCAGCTGCGGAGGAACTCATGAAACGAACGAACCTGCTACTGATCGCCGGACTTGTCGCCGCGGTGTCTGCACAAGCTCAAACTCCGGCTCCTCAAACTTCGGCCCCTGCGTCACAGCCGCCTAGCTGGGAAGCGGCGCTCAAATCGGTCACGGAGGCTTGCAAGGGAGAGACTCCCAAACTCTGTCCAGGGTTGAGCGAGAGTACGGCACTGGCGTGCCTGCAGAGCAATATCGACAAGGTCACACCTGCTTGCAAGGACGCCGTCATGAAGGCCGCCAAGTCTGCTCTCAACTTCTGACCCAGAGGGGAGGGTCCGGGCCACAAGTTCCGCAGAAACCCTTCGCTGCGTGAGAAACGCCTGAGAAGGAGTTGGTATGGGCCCGGTAGCCCTGTGAAATGAGCTGTAACAGCATGAGTTCTCACGCAGAACTGCACAGCTAGCGCTCGAGATACCCCCAAAAGTACCCCAGAATCCTGGCGCGTCCCTGAGCCCACCGGCCATGGGACTGCGGGTTGGGTTTTCATGGCGGCGACAGCAGGCAGGCCAAGCTTACACTTGGAGCGTGCAAGTCCGGCCCTCGTGCGCTCCGAGATCATCCTCCGCTCTTGCTCCGCGAGCGACGCATAGATGTGTAGCGTGAAGTCGTCGCAATCTCTTCCGAGTGCCGCGACGATTAAGTGCACGCGATGCTCCATGAGCCCGGTGGTGAAGTGCACGTTGCGTGACAGGCGGTCGAGCCTCGAGACGATCAACGGGCAGCGCGCCGACTTCGCCTCCTTGACGGTTGTCGCAAGCCCAGGTCGCAGCAGCAGCGCATCGGCTCCCGCGCCAGTCTGGATGTCCTGATGCCAGGACTTGATCGAGAACCCCTCACGTTCCCCAAAGCCCTCGATCTCGGAGCGCTGTGCCTCTAGTCCCAAACCGCTGCGGCCCTGTTCCTGAGTGCTGACTCTCAAGTATCCGATCGCGTCTGACATCGTGAAGCCTTCCTTGCAGATGGGCGACACGAACGAACTGCAGCCACGCCCGAGCCACAGCAGACGGGCGTGCGGCGATACAGGGCGCGGCGTAGGCTACTCGAGGCCTGACATTGGGATTTACAGGAGACGCGATAGCAAATTTGGAGCGTGGGGGGGTGCGTGATGAAGAGCTTTCGTGTGATCGCAACTCTGGGGAGGGCCGAATCGCGCGCAAGCCATAGGGTCATGCGCGGATCTGTGCTCTTGTTTGTCCTTTCCGGATTGAGTGTTCCGAGTGCGCATGCGGACAGTTTTTCCAGTTCTTCGTTTCTCTTGAGCGCGGGAGAACGTGTAGGGGCGACGAGTGGGACTGGCTCATGTGAGGTCACTAAGGAGACGACGACCAACCGCAAGACTTCACTCGCATTTGCGTCCACTCTGCCGGGCAAATGCAAATTTGGCGCGGGCAGCGCCAGTGCCGCGGTTAATCTGGTCACAGGGATCGTGTCCCTCGGGAGCAAGGCTGATACTAAACCGCACGAAGAAGGGGTGGGTGCCGGCGCGGGGGTAAACTTCGATGTCAATGGCGAGATCCTCTTGCCGCCCGGTATGACTTCTGCGCGATTAGGGTTTGGCACCGAGGGTTTGACACTATTCCAGGCATTTGTCCCAGGTTCTCCTGCCGCCCGCGCGGACGCGACCGGTGAAATCCAGATTGCAACTCCTTCCGGCCCAACCTCAGCTTGCCTCGCCGTGGGCAATGGCGCAGTGCCTCCATTCCAAACGTGCACCGGGGGCAATCTCATGGTTTCAACTACCGTTTATAACGGCGAGCTGATCACGCTGAGTGCAAATTTTGGGGTTTCGGCCAACGCCACCCTCGGTGGGGGTGTATTGTCTGCCAGCGCTGAGTCGAATCTATCGGACCCGTTGTTCCTCTCTCTGCCGGCCGGTGCCCAGTTTGTCTCCTCAGTTCCGGGTTTTCTCAGTGGCTCGACGACCGTCCCGGAGCCTTCGTCCGCACTGCTACTCGGCTCGGGACTGCTGCTCAGCATGGTGCTATTGCGCAAGAGATGGTTCGGCTGAACTCGGCGCGGCTCCAGCCGCGTCGGACCCACCTTGGGCCCGAGCTCGTCGCTCCCGTCATGTTCGGTGCTCGTCCAGGTAGCGCCGCACGCCCGCCTTGCTCTTGAGGCGGGTCACGCGCTGTAGATCTGGGAACTCAACAATCATAGCCGCAGCGTGGCACAGAGCTGGGTTGACTTGCAGTCACTGAGTCTAGGTGAAGGCGTTCACCCTCATAAAAGAAGCCACATGGCATGGGGATTTTTGCCCAATTTTGCCGATTGCGTTTTGGTCAATTTTCACCGAACTTCCGGCATGCGCATCTCGGACGATCGTTACAGCCGCGAGCGCGCGCGCATGGAGCTGAAATCTCTCGATCGCTACTGCACAGATCGAGACCTCGCCGCCGCCGAGCTTGCAGAGATTGCGCTCACGCTCGTTGCACGAGATTTCCGATTCCACCGCGGCGCAAGAGGCAATATCTTCTTGAGAGGGGACGTGAAGGCGGAGTGAGGCCTGTTCGAGTCTCACGACAGATTGAGTAGGTCTTCTCGTTTTTGCTTCCAATCGGGAACGAGAACCGCGGGAAAGGTAAGAACGTTTCCTGCGAACGCAATCCTTCTAGGGTGGGCACAGAGGTGTAGCCATGGAACGCCCGAGAAAAAAACAGCGCCGGCGCTCAGCTAAACCCGAATCTTCCGTCAACGGCGAGACCTACGAGGTCCACGGCACCGTCACCGGGCGCAAAGGGCACCCCGTGCGCGGAGCGCGTGTGGTCGTCTGGGTGCAGCACATCCGCAAACGCAAGGAACTCGCCGCGGGCGAGACTTCGGAGGAGGGCCGCTATCACATCAGGTATCAGCTGCCGAAGCGGGCGCCGCAGCCCGTTCTCCTCGTGATCGAGGCGGTATCGGAGTCCCTCGGTACGCCACTGCTCTCGCCGCTCACGCAGGCCCAGCCGGATCTGCAGATCGATCTTCGGGCTGAAGCCCTCGACACATCGGAGTGGGCGACGCTGGTGCGCGGGATCGAGCCGCTTCTCGAGGGGCTGACCCTCAGCCAGTTGGTCGAGGACGCGACGCACCAGGACATCACGTTTCTCGCGCGTGAGTTGGGTAAGGACACCGAGACCATCATGCGAGTCGCGGTGTCGGCGCGCCTGGAAACGGCCTTCAAGATCGCGGCTCCCGCCTTCTACGCCTTTCTGCGCCAGCGGATACCGTCGGCACTGCCGAGCCCGCTGCTCGATGCCAGCCAGAACTTCACGCTGATCGCCGCGCTGATACAGAAGATCGGCTCGCTGATCTTTGCCTTAGCTCCCGACGTGCAGAAAGGCGCGCTGACATCGGCGATTGCGCTCGATTACGTCGGGCAGCAATTCACGGCACAGATCCCCGCCATCGTGGCGCAGCTGCAGAGCCTTCGCGGCACCGATCTCCTCAATCAACCTTACCTGGTCGGGAATACGACGCTCGGTCAGTTGCTGGACGTTGTGACCCTGCCGCAACCAAAGCAGGTTGCTTTCGCCCAGGCACTGGCGGCGAGCTCGCAGTCGATGCGCAATTTCTGGCGCACGCTCGGAGATGGGACACACGGTTTCACTGCCGCCGAGGCCTCGGGGATCGAGCGGGCGCTGTCGGTCGGCGCGTTCGTCAAGAACTACGTGCCCTTGGTTCAGACGCTGGTCGGTGGGTTCACAGCCCGAACCTACAAGACTCTGCCCGATCTCGCGCGCCTCACACTGTCGGATTGGCAGCAGCTGGTGGCGAAGGCTGGGACGCCACCCGGTATCGACGCCGCGGGCAAGGCGACACCTGCCGAAGTGTTCGCGGCGGTCATCTACACGCGCGTGACCCGCGCATACCCGACTGCGGCGCTCGCGAGCCGCGTGAGCGCAGGGAAGTTCGTACCGCCGGCGCAGCAGCAGCCGGTGGTGCAGTTCTTCCAGAACAATCCCGGCCTCGAGCTGCTCAAGGATAATTTGCCCGCGTACCTGAAGGCTCAGGGAGATAAGGCCTTCACGGGCATCAGCGCACAGGACCGTCCGACCGTCGTCGCTCACGCGCGCAGCTTCCAGCGGATGCTACGTGTGGCGCCGAACGTGGATGTGGCGCAGAAGCTGCTCACCGCCGGCATCAAGTCGGCGACCCAGATCGCATCCCTCGGTCAGCAGCAGTTCTTCACGCAGGCGGTCGCGAGCGGGCTGACCAAACCCGAAGCGAACCAGGCGTACCAGGTAGCGGCGCAGCGCTATGCGAGCCTGGTGGCGCTCTACATGCGCCTGAACGCGGATTCCGTCGGCGTCCTGCCCAAGGGATTGGGCCAAATTTCAGGCCTCACGGGTCTGACCCAGCAGGCCGTTCAGCGCGATCAGTCCCTTGCGACGCTCTTTGGGTCGCAGGACTACTGCGAAACCGACGATTGCACCTCGGTCCTCAGCCCCGCGGCCTACCTCTGTGACCTGCTGCTCTGGCTGCGCAATCACCGCCAGGGCGGCGGCACGGCGCTCGATGTCCTCGACGCGCGGCGTCCGGATATCCGCCACCTGATGCTCAACTGCCCGAACACTGACGTCGAGCTTCCGTACATCGATCTGGTGAACGAGCTGCTCGCCGACAAGATCAGCCCACCGATCGATGGGGTGTCGACCACCTATACCCAGAAGGCGCTGATTGACGGAACGACCTACTACTACATCGTGACCGCGGTGGACTCAGTAGGCGAGAGCGTGCCGTCCACGGAAGTCTCCGCCACTCCCACCGCTCCCACCGTTGCGCCGACTGCGCCCACGGGCGTTGCAGCGGCGCCCGGCGACGGACAAGTCACCATCAGCTGGAACGCGGTCGCCGGTGCAACGAGCTACAACCTGTATTGGGCAACGGCCCCGGGGGTAACCCCCGCGACCGGTACCCAGATCGCCGGCGTAACGAGTCCGTTCGTTCACGGCGCACTCGTGAATGGCACGACGTACTACTACGTGGTGACCGCGGTCAACGCGCTCGGCGAGAGTCCGGCTTCGGCGCAGGCGTCGGCGAGTCCGGCAGCGGCGGTGGCGGTTCCCGCAGCGCCTACCGGACTCGCCGCCTCGCCGGGCGACACGCAGGTGACTCTCAGCTGGAGCTCCGTCGCGGGGGCGACGAGCTACAACGTCTACTGGGCGACCTCGCCGGGCGTAACGCCCGCGACCGGCGCGCGGATACCCGGTGCCACGAGTCCCTTCGTTCAGGGTGCGCTGATCAACGGCACGATGTACTACTACATCGTGACGGCAGTGAATGCCGTCGGCGAGAGCGCCGCGTCCACCGGCGTTTCGGCTGCACCAGCCGTGGCGACGGCCGTTCCTTCAGCCCCCACGGGCCTGACCGCAACCGCCGGCGACGGGCAGGTGACACTCAGCTGGAGCGCGGTCGCGGGGGCGACCAGCTACAACATCTATTGGGCGACCGCGACCGGCGTCACGACGGCCAAGGGGACCGAGATCATGGGATCGCGGAACCCGAAGTGGAAGCAAACTTCCGCGAACAAGACCCCGGCCGACCTGCTGGCCGCGCCCGAGTATTTCAATCAAGGCGCATTCAACGCGCTCTTCGTCGCCAATTACCCCTTCACGCTGCCCTACAGTTCGGGCCTCGACGAGCTGCGCACGTACCTGCAGCAGTGGAAGGTGCCGCTCTGGCAACTGCGACAGGCTCTCTTACCGCTCGCCGGGGGCTCGGTACCCCAGCAGGCTGCGGTGGCAGCCGAGCGATTCACCATCCCGCCGCATGGCCTCGACCTGCTGAGCACGCCGAACTTCGTGCCGCTACCTGTGGCATGGAACACCACTAACCCAGTGACGGATCTCGCTCCGGTCCCGGCTTTCCTGCAGGCGGCCTCGATCAGCTACGAGTCACTCCTCGAGTTGCTGCAGGTGTGGTGGGTCCAGGGGAGTTCGAACGTCGTCATCCAGGGTATCGACGATACGTGCTCGACGTCGAAGCAGAAACTCGCGACGCTCGATGCCGGGTTTCTCGACCGTGCCCATCGGTTCCTGCGCCTTTGGAACGCGACCGGCTACAAGATGTGGGAGCTTGATCTCCTGCTCCGTTCGGCTGCGGTCGGCAACGGCACGCTCGACTCGGCCGCGATGGGGGCGCTGCTCAGCTTCCGGAAGCTGCAGGACGCCACCCGTCTCGCAGTCGCGCCACAGCTCGCCTTGTACCAAAACATGGATGTGGCAACACACCGCGATCCGGACGGCAGCACTGTGGAGTCCCTGTATGCGCAGGTGTTCCTCAATCCCACCGTTACCTCGGTCGCGCCGGATCCTGATCTGGCCGTGCTGCCCGCCGGCGGCAACCCATCGGATCAGAGCCTGAGCGATCACCTCCCGGCGATCCAGGCCGCACTCGGCGTATCGGCTGCGGATGTCACGACGCTGATCTCACTCACCACGCCCGTCACGACCACGCTGAATGCGGCGCTCACCGCCGCGCAGACGTCGATCACGGTGGCGAGCTACGCGGGTTTCCCGGCACCGAGCTTCTTCGTGTCGGTCGGTACGGAAGTCCTGCTGGTCACGGCGGTGAGTGGCGTCGGCAACACCATGTGGACGGTCGTGCGGGGGCAGAAGGGAACGACCGCCGCCGCAGCGGCGAACGGTGCGTCGATCGGGTTTAGTCCGCTGACCCTTCCGAATCTCAGTCTTCTCTACCGCACGGCCACTCTCGCGATGGCCTCGAAGCTGAAGATCCCCGACCTGATCAGTATTGCGCAGCTGCTGAGTCCGGGGGCCGCTAGTGCGGCTGCGGCGCTCGGACCACTCGTCGCGTCACCCGCGGCAACGCTTGCGTTCCTGAAGCAGGTCAAGGCTGTCCAGCAACCGAGCCTGAGCCTCGACGCGCTCACCTATCTTTTGACGCCGCCTTCGGGTCCTTCGGCTGGATGGGCGACCACGACGCAGATGACGCCCGCGGACATCACGGGGACCCTGGCCGCGGTTCAGCAGGCCGTGCAGAGCCTGCCAACGACTCTCGCCGCTCCGATTACCGCGGCACAGACCACTCTCACGGTCGTGAGCGATGTGAACTTCCCTGCGCCGAACTTCTTCGTCTCGATCGGTGCGGAGGTCCTCTTGGTGACAGCGGTCAGCGGGAGCGGGAACACGACGTGGACCGTGGTCCGCGCCCAGCAGGGGACGGCAGCAGCTGCCGCGGCCAATGGGGCAGCCGTTACGCCACTTTCGGCAAACACCACGCTCGCTGCGGCGATCAGTGCCACTCAGACCACGATTACCGTCGCAGACGCGACCGGCTTTCCACCCCCGAACGCGTACGTCTCCATTGGCGCCGAAATCCTGCTGGTAACGGCGGCGGGTGGTGTCGGCAACACGACGTGGACCGTAACGCGCGGGCAACAGAACACGACCGCCACAGCCGCACCGTCTGGTGCCACGGTGACACCGACGGGCGCCAACCTGAATGGCACGGTCATCGCTGCAGTCGCGGCCAACGCTCACACGGCAACCGGAAGCGGCCTGGCGAACGATGTGAGCGCCATCGTGCTGAA
>Ga0306917_10000291_pt1 | contig 20005 bp, 14 predicted proteins | sample tim00Cox00000000_FD_203313 | JGI IMG/M metagenome (GOLD analysis project Ga0306917, IMG submission 203313) | Lab enrichment of tropical soil microbial communities from Luquillo Experimental Forest, Puerto Rico - timezero.00C.oxic.00.000.000 (v2)... | ecosystem: Environmental > Terrestrial >... | reverse complement strand
CTCGCCCTCCGCTCATGCAACCGAACGCCCGATCGGGTCTTGTATGGCGTAGCCGAACCGAAGATTCGGCCATAGCAGATTCAGTAACGCGTTTCCCATTGTTGCAGGAGAGCATCAAGCCGTTTCAGTTGGTGCATTGCTGGCGCCCTCTTCGGGGCGCTGATCGCTACCGGATATCTACTGCTGACGTTGGCTTATGGGTCTGCTGCCCCCAATACCGCTAATGCAGAAATGGATTTTCAACTAACTGCTATGGCGGCGCTCGTTGGTGTATGCGGCGTACCTTGGGTGGTCTCGGCACGCATCATTGCCGACATTGTCTTCATTGCGTTCGCGGACTTCGTACCGGGGATAGACGCCGGGCTCGAGTACCAGCCGCGTTCCGGAGGCGTCCTCACGCTGGCGCAATTGGGCTGGCTCATCTGGTTCGGCCTCGTGCTATGGGCGCCTCCGGTCGAGAATTGGCTTCAGCAATCCTTTCACGGCTGGGCCACCGCATCCCTGGCGGCCGCCGGCGGCATTTCAGGCGCCTTCTCAGTGATCGTGGGCGCGGCTCGAAAACCACCGCGATCGTTCAGCAGGCGTCAGGGTTGCGTCAGTACTTGAGCCTCAATACGCTGGCGGCGGTCGCGGCCGCGATTTTTGCCGCTGTCCTCGTCGCGGCTCTTTCGATCGCAGTCGACTGGGCTTTCTCGTTCGCTTCGTTGGGTGCCCTCGGCGTAGGCATCGAAATGTACGGACCGGACCGTCTCAAGAAGCGCTTTAAGGAGCGCCCGACGCCGGCGACGCAGGAGCCTTATTGGGCAGTCGGACGCATCCGATACAACGCCGCCGACGGCGGGGGCACGGACGGACTGCTCCTCTTTTTCAAGTCGGGTCTGCACGGGACCGAGCCGATGGACGTGCTCAGCTATGCCATGACTCATCCCACGTTCCCGCACGAAACGACGGCAAATCAGTTCTTCACGGAATCGCAATTCGAGAGCTACCGCATGCTTGGGTTCGAGATTGTGGGCCGAGCCCTCGAATCCGGAGGTTACTCCGCGCTCGCCGCCGCAACGCCGGCCGAGGATGCGGCACCCGGGCGGGCGGTGACAGCGGATTTGACGCTGGATTTGGTCATCAAGAACCTCGAAAACCAGTTGGTTGCTAGGGTAGCAGGATGCTGAAGAACGCGCGCGCCATTGTGCGGCAAAGTCTGCCCGCTGCTTGGAGTCACAGGCGACACCTGCCGGGCTGGGGGCTTGACCGTATGCTGCCTTGCGCCGCCTCATGGCGGGGGTGATGAGTTTTAGGTACGAACCTGCCTCCGGAAAACCTCGGACATCGCTTCAGCGCCGGCGCCGGGCAACGGACTGCATGAACATTGCCAACAATGCCCGCATCCGGGCCGGACTCCCTTGCGACAGTGTACCGTGCTCAAAGAGACGTTAATGGGGCTGAGCGGCTTTTTAGGGATGCGATTGCTGCCTCGCGCTTGGGCTCGGGGTCAGAAGACGGTCAAGCCCTGCTTGGACCGAGCACCCCTCTCCCACGACCCCTCCGGCCGTGCATCTATGCTCTTACTTGCCAGGCCAAGCACGCTTGGCGAAGCGATCATTCGGGAAATGGGAGATTGTGGTTGTCGGGCCCGAGACCTCACGGCATCGCAGCGCAAGCCTTCACGACGCAGCAGCACCGTAATCCTGCGATAGCCACACGACGGGGAAAGACGTCCTGCCGGGACGGTGCTGCGGTGAGATCGCTCGATGCTCGGCGAGCGCTCGAAAGGGCGACCGCGCTTTCAACTTGGTCCACCAACGTCGTCTTACGCCATCATCCGCTAATTTTTATTCTTGCGAAACGGGTTAGCCACATATGAGCTGAGACGGATGATCGGGCATGGCTGCGCGTCTGACCTTCCATTTCCGGCTCTTCACGCGATTGCGGCCGACGGCACTTTGGACCGGCCGGCAACAGGTGACCGAGTTGGCCCTTCCTTCTGGCTGGGTTTTCGCCGCCCGGTACGAGGTCAACTCCAGATACTGAGCTATATTGCGATTGCATTCATGAAGGGATACAATCACAAGTAAGAGGCGCGGGTAGGCCATGCTTGAGTTGGGACGACGACAGTTTCTCTGCGCTTGTTGCTGTACTTTAGCCAGTACACGGGCCGCGTCTGCATTCACGGCTTCCGCCGAGGATGCCGTATCGGCCGTTTTGGCGAGCAACGAACCGCATCACCATGTCGTTCTGCAAAACGGCCTCGTTCGGGTGTTTCGCGTGATGATACCGCCCGGGGCATCGACTCTGTGGCACGAACACAATTTCGACTTTGTTGTTTTCGCGGTGAACGGGACGAAGATCCAAGTCCAAGTTCCCACAATTCCGCAAGCAATCGCAGCAACAATGATGACGGGGTCATTGACGTATACGAATTACGCCGGGAAACGCTTTGTCCATCGAATTACGAATACAGACACTGAAGTCAATCATCAGCTTTGCTTCGAACTAATACCCCCGTCAGCTGGTGGATTCGATGTAAGCGATCGGTCAAAAGCACCTCAGTACAAGATGGAAATTGACAACATTCGCATTCGTGCCTGGCGGACTAAGCTTGCGCCGGGCGAGATTGCCGACTCGATAATGCAGCAAGCCCCCGGAGTTCGTTTTGTTTTGTCCGGTGACCGGATCGCCGAAACCGACTTTGGCGGGACGGTGAAAGAAACCGTCATCCACGGAGGTGATTTCGCATGGCTGCCTGGTGCCGCCACGCGTGCGATCACCAATGCGGGTTCACTTCCTCTTGAGCTTGTTGAGGTCGAACTAAAGTAACCGCGCCAACTCAACGCAGAATCATCTGAAAGGCGTCACAAAATCATCATTGCTCAGGCTGTTCTTGAGTCAAGCTGGACATCGCGGACCTGATCAGTGGTCGTGTCCCTCGGGAGCGGTCGACGAGTGCCGGCAGGCGCGACGGGACCGCGCAGGCGGCGACCTGACCGATTTCCCAGCGCGGCCGTTTTTGGAGTGCAACACGAACGTCTAGCCCGGAGCGCCTGCAGTGGAAGATCGACCCCGAAACGGGGCCGGAGGCGACCCACAGTACGAAGTTTTGAGGGTGATGCGATGACCCTTCCGAAACAAAATGTGGGTATGATTCTCAAGGACCAATGGCAGGAAGATTACCTTGGTGGAAGTCCCGCCGAGGAGGCGAAGGTCGTGCACCGGCTGGCTATGCAGATCATGGAGGTTCAGTACTTCTTGCAGAAGAAGAGCCGTGCGCCCTCCGTCCTCCGAGGGTTCCATGCCAAGTCGCACGCCGGCATTACCAACGCCGAGTTCCGTGTCAGCGACCGACTTCCGGTCGAGTTCCAGGTCGGTTTCCTCAGACCCGGTGCCGCTTATCCGACGACCGTGCGGTTCTCGAACGCCAGCGGTTCGGTCCAGGCTGACAGCGCGCGTGACATGCGTGGCGCCGCGTTGCGGGTCCACGTTAGTCCCGACGAAGTCCACGACTTCCTCATGACCAACGGACCGACATCGCACGCGCGGAACGCCCCTCAGTTCGTCGCCTTCGCGCGAGCGATGGCCGGCAACAAGCTGCTTCTCCTGCCCCGGCTGCTGTTCGCCGTCGGTGTGAGCGAGACGATCCGGATCTTCGGGAATATCACCAAGGTCACCTCGAACCCCGTGCGGAGCCTAGCCACCGAGCGCTATTGGAGCCGCGCCCCTATCCTGTGTGGCACAGCCCCGGTAAAGTTCATGCTGGTCCCGGCGTCGGTCGCGGGCCCGGACGCCAACCACAATCCCAAAGATGCCGACTACCTACGCGCCGACCTTGTACGAAGGTTGGCCGCCGGGCCGATCATTTTCGACTTCAAATTTCAGAAATACATAGACGCCAGCAGGACACCGATCGAAGACGGTTCGGTGGAGTGGCAGGAAAAGCATTCGCCGTCCCTAACCCTTGCGCAACTCGTGATTCCGCAACAGGACCTGAATTCTGCCGCAGGGGCGGCAGTCAACCAGCAGGTCGACGATTTGGAATTCAACCCTTGGCATACCACCTCCGAGTTCAGGCCGCTGGGCAACCTGAACCGGGCTCGCCACACGGTGTACGCGGCTAGCGCCGACCACCGCTTCGGATACCGGTTTTATCGCCCCGCCAGCGCGCTGAATGCGATTTTCGGAAAATTGAGCCGTGCCTTATTCCTGACGCTCAACAGATGGGTACCCTGGCATAAGCTGCCCGGGCCGCTCGGCTCGATGAACTTGCTCGCAGTCCGCCAGCACATGCGCCTACACAACATCTTTGACACCGAGGCGCAATCTACCCTCCCGGTGCTCCAACCAGTGCCCAGGCCAAATCAAATCGTACGATCGAACCCGGTCAGCTTCCAGACCGCGGCACTTGGGCCAGGGCCGTTCCTGACCGCCCCCGTGCTCGCCCCGGATCAGCCACCTCGAACAATTGACCCCAAGGTCGCGACCTGTCGGATGCCGGACATCGCTTACAACGACCTGTCGGACCCGCACATGGGCTCCGTCGGCGCACGATTTGGTCGCAATGTCCCGCTGGAGCGGGCTGTGCCGCAAAACCACCTCCTCTTAGACCCGAATCCCCGGGTGATCAGCGAGGTCCTACTCGCGCGCGACACGTTCAAGCCGGCAAGCACCCTCAATATCCTGGCGGCGGCTTGGATCCAGTTCATGACCCATGGATGGTTTGATCACCTCAGAGATCCACTCGGCCAGAGCGACATTCAGATCCCGATACCCCCGGGTGACCCATGGGACGACCCTACGCGGACGATGCGGATCAATTCGACCAGGCGGGCCACGCCCGCCGGCACGAGTCCGCCCCGGCCGCCAACCTTCACCAATACCGAGACCGCCTGGTGGGATGCCTCGCAAATCTACGGCAGCCGCCAAGCTATCACGAACAAGCTGCGATCGTGGACCGACGGCAAGATCAAGATGGATAGCGATGGGTTCCTGCTGCCGGACCCGGATCACCCCGGCATAGATCTTACTGGATTCAACAATAACTGGTGGCTCGGGCTCAACCTACTTCACACGATCTTCGTGAACGAACACAACGCGATCTGCGATGCCCTGCGCCGTGAGTACCCGACTTGGACCGATGAGGATTTGTTCCAGAAGGCCCGAATTATCAACGCCGCCCTCATGGGGAAGATCCACACCGTCGAGTGGACGCCCGCCATTCTGGCGAACCCTGTTCTCGAAAAATCAATGAACATAGTCTGGTACGGCGCGCCCAGCGATTGGCTCACACGGTTCTGGATCTGGCTTGTGGAGAAGGAGACTCTGCACGGGGTGCCCGGCTCGCTGCCGAACCACCACGCCGCTCCCTACTGCAACACCGAGGAGTTCGTCGCGGTCTACAAGATGCACCCGCTCATGCCCGACGACTTTAAATTCTACGACCACACCAACGACCGCTCGCTCGGCCACAAAACGCTTACAGAGATTCAAGGGAAATTCACTCGCGACGTGCGAAAGGCGTTCTCTGCGGAGGATCTCTTATACTCGTTCGGCATCGCCCCTCCAGGGGCCATCACTCTACACAATTATCCCAACACGCTCCGACACATCGAGCACATGGTCGAGGGGGGCGTGATGGCCGTCCTCGACGTGGCGACAATCGACATCGTGCGCGAGCGCGAGCGAGGTGTGCCCCGGTATAACGATTTCCGCGAGTTGCTTCACATGCCGCGGATCGAGTCGTGGGACAAATTGTGCGCGAACCCGGTGTGGGCTCGGGAGCTGCGCGAGGTTTACGGCGACATCGACAAGGTGGACACGATGGTGGGCATGTTCGCGGAGACGCCCCCCAGGGGGTTCGGCTTCAGCGACACTACATTCCGGATCTTTGTCCTGACGGCCACCCGGCGGATCCAGAGCGACCGCTTTTTCACCGTCGACTACACCCCCGAGGTCTACACCCCGCTCGGCATGCGCTGGGTCGAGAACAATGGCATGAAGACGGTGCTGATGCGACACTACCCGGAGCTGAGCCCCTTCCTCATGCGCGTCGCCAACGCGTTCAAGCCCTGGCATCGGGTCGCTCCATCAAGTCGGTAATGCGCTCCAAGCCTATTCGTGAGCAACAATTTGTCAAAGGGGTTGCTACGGAGCTCCGGCGTTTGCTGGATCGGAAGGTGATGAATTGGAATATGCGCTTTAAGCTTGCCGCTGCACTGGCATTTAGACATGCACCTGCCGGGCGAAGTGATCCGGCAGGCATAATCATCGAAGTACTTCCACCTCGGCTACGAGACCATATGCCAGACCGATACATTGGATCCCTCACGTCAACAGCCTGAAGCTTTATTCGTCCATGCACGTCGGCGGCACATCACAGTCCAATCTAGCTCTGTTCTGAAGCAGCCCATGCGGTTGACGGTCAACAGACAGACGCATGAGGTGGACGTTGAGGACGATATGCCTCTCCTCTGGGTATTGCGGGATGTGCTTGGAATAACTGGCCCGAAATATGGTTGCGGGATCGCTGTGTGCGGCGCCTGCACTGTACATGTGGGCGGCGTGCCAGTGCGATCCTGTTCGCTGCGGGTCGGCGATGTAGCCGGCGAGATCACCACGATCGAAGGGCTGGGTACGCCCGAGGCGATGCACCTGGTGCAGGCGACATGGGTTGCGCATCAAGTGGCGCAATGCGGCTACTGTCAGTCCGGGCAGATCATGGCAGCAGCTTCGCTGTTGCGCAGCAATCCCGAGCCGACAGATGAGGATATAGACCGCGGGATGTCCGCCAATCTATGCCGTTGCGGCACCTATCCGCGCATACGAGCGGCAGTGAAAGCGGTCGCCGCCAAGTTGCGTGAGGCCAAGCCATGAGCCGTGTCGGCACAATTGCGCGACGTACATTCCTTGTCGGCTCGGCCGCCGTGGCGGGCGGCGTTGCGTTCGGCATTTACGCCTACAAACGAACACCAACGAACCCTCTGCTCAAGGACCTCGGGGATGGACAAGCCGCATTAACTCCCTATGTGCGGGTGGACCAAAGCGGCGTAATGATAATCACGCCGAGGGCGGATGTCGGTCAGGGAGCGTATTCGGTACAGGCGGCTCTGGTGGCTGAAGAATTGGATCTTGCGTGGGAGGACATCAAGGTCGATCCGGGGCCGCCGAGTGCCACCTATTACAATGGAAAGGTGTTGGCGGAAGGCTTGCCGTTCGCCTCAACCGACAATGGCTTTCTTGCCCGCGGTGCGCGCATTGCTGCCGATGTAGCGGCAAAGTTCCTAGCCGTGCAGGTTACGGGCGGTTCGTCGACCGTTGCGGACGCCTACGAGAAGATGCGTATTGCCGGCGCGGTAGCGCGGGAAGTGCTGCTCCTGGCCGCCGCCACGCAAACGGGCGTTGCCAAAGCTGACCTGAGAACATGGAACGGCGCCGTCGTCACCCCGGACGGCAGGTCATTTAGCTATGCGTCTCTCGCCCCAGCCGCGGCAAAGATTGATCTGCCTTCAACCGTGGCGCTCAAGCCCGAAACTGAGTGGCGCTATCTCGGAAAAACGATGCCGCGCATCGATATGGTGGCGAAGTGCACCGGAACGGCCACCTTCGGTATCGACCTCAGAATGCCTGGAATGGTCTACGCCACGGTCCGCACTAATCCGCGGCTGGGCGGCGGCATGAAGGACTATGACGCCAGTGCCGCTGTGACGGCGAAGGGGGTTCTCAAGATCGTGCCCATCACTGGCGGTGTCGGCGTGATTGCAGATAACACTTGGCGCGCTTTCAGGGCTGCCAACTTGATCAAATTCGATTGGGGCCCTGCTCCCTATCCGCCGACAACCGCGGCTATGTTCGAGACGGTGGCGGCCTCTTTCACTCCAGGCCGCCAGGACAGCCGTTTGAAGAACGAGGGCGACGTCGATACCGCGCTCGCAGGTACTAACGTGGTCGAAGCAGAATATCAGGTGCCTTACCTTGCTCACGCGCCACTGGAACCGATGAACGTCGTTGTCTGGCTCAAGGACGGGCAGTTGGACATATGGACCGGGACCCAAATTCCGTTATTCCTGATCACGGCAGCTGCCTCCATGACGGGGGTCCGAGCTGAAAATATTCATCTTCACGTCCAGATGTGTGGGGGCAGTTTCGGGAGGCGGTTGGAGGATGATTACGTCCGCCAAGCCATCGAGCTGGCGAGGGCGTTTCCAGGGCCGCCCATCAAGATGACTTGGTCGCGCGAGGAGGACATGACCCATGACTTTCCGCGCCCGCTTGCCATGGCGCGCATGCGCGGAGCCGTGAAGGATGGCCAGGTCGACGCCTACGATCTCAGCATTGCCAGTCCATCAGTGACGGCCTCGCAATTCGGCCGGCAGAACCTGTCGATCCCCGGTCCTGATGTTGCGATCGTGGCGGGCGCCTGGGATCAGCCATTTAAGATCCCGAACTATCGTGTCACCGGGTATCGTGTGCCCGAGCTGGTGCCGGTGAGTTCATGGCGGTCGGTCGGCGCGTCCGGCAACGGCTTCTTTCACGACTGCTTCCTCGATGAGCTAATCCACGCTGCTGGGACCGACCCGTTAAGGGAGCGGCTGCGGCTATGCTGGCACGAGCCCTCGCGCAAAGTCCTTGAGGCGGTTGGCGAGATGTCGAATTGGGGGAGTGATCCCGGCAACAATCGCGGACGCGGCATCGCCTTCACCTTGTCATTCCGCGTGCCCGCTGCCGAAGTGGTCGAGGTCACAAATACGCCGCACGGCATTAGGATCGACAAAGTTTTTGTCGCCATCGAGGTCGGCAAAGTGTTAGACCCCGAGAACTTCGAGAATCAGGTTCAAGGCGGCGTTATCTGGGGGCTCGGCCACGCGATGAATGCCGAACTGACGTATGCAGACGGGATCGCTCAGGAGACAAATTACCACGCCTTCGAGGGCATGCGGATCTACCAGGTGCCGGTGATCGAGGTTCGAGCGCTCACGAACACTAACGAGGTTCGCGGCATCGGCGAGCCGAGTGTCCCTCCGGCTGCCCCAGCACTCGCCAATGCCATCTTTGCGGCCACTGGCAAGCGGATCCGCAAGCTGCCGCTCAATAGGCACATCGATTTCGCCTGAAAAGCATGGAGAAGATAATGCGCTCTGTGCTCGTTTTGCTCTTGATGGCTAGCCCGGCCTTCGCACAAGACGGTCTGACAGCATGGAACAATATTTACCGAGTCTTCTCGCACCCACGCTGCGCGAATTGCCACGTTGGCCCGGACAACGTGCCGATCTGGTCAGGTTCTAGCTACGGACCCAAGGCCCGACCGCATGGCATGAACATCAGTGCTGGGGCCAGCCGCACGGGTACGGTGTCGATCGTCTGTAGCGCCTGTCACAGCCAGCACAACTCGCAAGAGCCTCATGGCCCTCCTGGTGCTCATGTTTGGCTACTTCCGCCGGTATCGATGCAATGGTTCGGCAAATCGAGCGCCGAGATCTGTGCCCAAATCAAAGACCCAGCGCGCAACGGTAATCGCACTATCGTTAAGATCGCAGAGCACATCGCACACGACGAGTTGGTCCACTGGGGCTGGGCGCCAGGGCCTGGGCGGGAGCCAGCTCCGTACTCGGTGGCCCAGTTGGTCGAGTTTTTGAAGGAATGGGACGCAGCTGGCGCTCCGTGTCCAACGGAATAAGCTGGCCCCTAAGCCGGCCAAACGTCGGCACTTTTCGGCCTTAACCCGCATTCACCGGATAACGCACTGAGTTTCGGCGCGGTCTGCGCGATTCAGATATAGCGATCTGCATCTTACCCTGGATTGAGCGAGGCGGCCATGGCGCACCCAAGGGGTGAATCAGGATCGGATGCTGTTCGGCTGGATTTCGACCGCCGCTTGATGCTCCAGTTTCGCGGCTCCCTGGTGACCTCCGATGCTGGGTTGCTGGCTTATCGCAAACTCGACGACGTACTCGGTTTGACCGAGATGGCGGGTGATGTTCTGGCCGACGCACGCAGTGGCAAGAATAGTCGGCACGCATTGGCCGGGTTGTTCCGGCAGTCGGTATTTGGTCGCCTTGCCGGATACGAGGATGTGAACGACGCCGAGCGCCTGCGCCAAGATCCGGCTATGCGCTGGATTGTCGGCGGCAAAGCGGCGCAGAGGAGCGCGGCTTCGCCTTCGAGACGCAATGGCTCGCGGCGCCCAAGAACTTCGCTGCTCTTGCCGACTTGTCTGGCCAGTGGATCGACCTTGTGCACGGCCGAAGGCTACCCCGTGGCATCGTCCTCGACATGAATTCAAGTGTGAGCCCGACCCACGGCGAGCAGGAGATGAGCGTCTGGAACGGCCATTACGCCTGCACCTGCTATCACCCGCTATTCGTGTTCAACCAGTTTGGCGACCTCGAACGCTGTGCTTTGCGTGCCGGCAATGTCCACGGCGCCGACGGCTGGAAGGATGTGCTCGACCCGGTCGTGCTACATGAGTTCGCTGCTGGTGTAGTGCTCGGCGCCCGCTCAGCGGGCGAACATGCGGCAATGTGGATGACCAAAATGTAGCGATGGAATACCACTGGGGACCCCCTACGATCGCTTGTGGTCGGATACTTTAGGCAATTACGCCCCATGCTTGAGCTGCACGATCTCGGCGTCTTTCGCCCCGCCAGTCCCGCTGCGATGCGTTTACTGACCTGCTCGCTGACCATGCGTATCGGGGCGTCCGCGCGATTCACATAGATCGCGGTGGTCGAGATATCCTTGTGTCGCATTTTCCCGCACTAGGAACGAGTTTGCACCGGCATAACCGGCGTAGCTTCCGAACGTGTGCACTGAGGTCATGCAATCGTACGTCCGTGTTGCCGGCGGCCTTCTGATCCGCTGCCATGCGGCCTCCGTCGCACAAAGGGGTACAAATATAGCTATGTTAGCCGTTCGAGTGTGCGCCTCTAGCGCGGAGGAGGGCTCGGGGCTCACGATATGCAGCCGGGCTAATTTCCGACGCGCTCGACCACGACCGTGCCGATCCCCTGATTGTTATCGTAGAAGTAATGCAACAAACCCGGGATCATCACCACAGCGTCGTTAACGAACACGAACAGTTCACCGTCGGTCCCGGCGACCATTTCAGTGACGACTTTGTTCGCTGCACCTGGCGTGGCTGAAACCGTATCATCTGCAGAGCCCAGTACATATTGATCGTTGCCGAGCTTGCCAATTTGTGCGATCGGCTTGAACCAGTTTTGAGTCCACCAGCGCCGCAACGGCACCCCGAGAAAAAGAGCAAAATTGTTGCTGGCGTATCCGTTCACATCGGTGCTGACACCTTTGTCCATCCAATCGTTTTGCATCGTCAATGTGATGCGATAGCGATGCCCGCGGACGAGCACCAATCCCGATGCCCAACATATATCATCGGTGGTGTAGTTGGTTGCTGCTTGTCCGATTTTCTCTGTTGTTTGATCATTCTTTCCAACCCCATTGACACAAATCTGCCCCGCCGCGCTCCACGCATCGAATAACACGCGATTAGTAACATAGACAGCAACGATGATGATGCCGAAGGCAAAAGCGAGCGGCACCATGATGTTGAAGACGGCGCGATAAAGCCACGCCAAAGTCGTGTTTGTCCGCAAGTTGCGGGCGATCGATAGCGAGATCGTGCTTCTGAGATTTGGCGACGCTTCTTGGGATCTCAGGCGCTGAGTATCCGCATATTGCCAAACGAGGGTGAGCAACAGTATCGCGGCGAGTAGGGCGATTTCGATCTGCGCCAAGGGCGGCCCGAAGAATACAGTCGCGATCAGCAACAGAATGGTGACGATAAGGGCAACGATTAACGCGCGGCGAAGACCAGTTTCCTGTTCGCTCATCCACTTGCGGTATTGCGGCAAAAGATGCGCATGCCAAGCGAGCCGTGCGCGGTCATGAATCCTCTTTTGCAGGCTTGTGCTGCCATACAGGCACAGCAGAATCATTATCGCGATCGAGCCAAACTCGATCGGATGCCCAACAAAGGCATTGGTCCAGCGGGTCGCGTAGGTGGGAAGAAAGCCGCTGATGACGTCGACGAGCGGGCTGATGAATCCACGCGATCCCACGTCCGTGTTATCGAGAAGGTCATTGAGACGCTGCGCCAAGTCATGACCGAGGACCGGGATGAGGCCAAGGAGTTTGGGAACAGTAGAGCCCAAATAGCCTTGGGTCCAGGGATAGCTAACCAACACGGTCGTCAATAATAGCGTGACAGCATAGAGCAACCGGCGCCACCAGACCGTATCCCAGATGATACCGACCGATTCAGAAACCGGACGAGCAAGGCCGGCCATGGCCTCCTTCAATTTTGCTTTGGCGCTGGCCACATCCTCCTCGTGCTTGGCCTCCGGAGCGGCCATGGCAATTTTCTTTTTGGTCGAATCGAGCTGCAAGGCTTCGGGAAACCCGGCCATGGGCAACAATTCGCCATCGGGCGCCATGACCCAGAATTCGTGCGGGAGAATAATCGGCGCATATTGATCGGAGCCGTGCGCCATCCGCATCACCACGCTGGCGTGGACGATCGGACGTATTTCTGGATGATCGACGTATATCGGCATCCGCCGCGGGTCGTACCGATAATAGGCGGCGATGCCCGCACGCGAATCGTAAAGACGTGCATAGGGCGAGCTTTCGGCGGCGATGCTTTGGATACGGGCATCGTCTAGCGGCAGGCCATTGGCCTTGGCCTCGCTCATGATCCATTCGAGCGGCACTAGCGAAACCTGATCTTCCGGATAACCGCCGCCCACATTGGAATGCACACCGGCAAACCACACCTGCGTGATGCGGCCAGCCATGACCTCGCCGCGCTTGACCATTTCGGCCTCGGCGGCTTCGTCCCAGAGCAGCGGATGGAACGTTGTTCGCTCATCGTCGAGCGAGAGTGCATGGCAGGCGCGATCGACTTTTGGCGACAGCTTGAAGTCGCCGAACACCATGGGCCAGAGTATCCAATCAATTCCGCGCTTGAGTTCGCTGATCGGAATTCCATACGCCTCGACGGTATCCCACAAACCAAGAAACCTAATTCTGATCTCATTACGCCCAAGCTTCTCGATCTCAGCTTGGACTTCCGCACAAGTCAGATCGTCCCTGATCCAATCCTTGATGCGAATAATAGCGTCCCGCAACCAGCGCAGACCGATGACAATCGGACTCCGCGACGGAAAAGCCTTTGCACGATAATCGCGATACGCGGCCCTAGCGTTGCGATCAAGCTCTTCCTCCGTCCGGAAAGGAACCAGGCCTTCCCTGGCAATCAAGCCAACCAGCACACGGATGGTGAAGGCACCGCGGCTGAAGCCAAAACCGTAGATTTCATCATGCTTTTGATGGTTGCAGCAGACAAATTTGTAAAGGTCGATCACATTGCGCTTGAGACCGAAGCCAAATGCGCCGCCCAACGCCGCCAAATATTTGTTGGAAGACGTGCCGACGCCATCGTCGTATTTTGCAATCAGACTGTCTTCGCGCTGATCGAGTGCCTGGAACAGTCGCCAAACATTGGTCTTCTGCGCTTTGGCGGAACTGTTGCCAGTGCCATCTGAGAGCAAAACGATTTTCTTGCTCATATCTTTCCTCGGGAAATTGATTCGCGTTCCCGATCCCTGACACCGTGCATGATCTCATAGAAAATCGGTTCACGCCTTTCCAGGGCATGCTTAGAAAGCTCCGATATAACGGTCGGGTATATGGTCGCGCAGGCGTGGCGGCAGCAGTTCGATCAAAATCCCGCCGGGATCGGTGCGCGCGCCAGGCGGTCCCCGTCCAAGCGCCAGTGATTGCGCCAATGCCAGCTGCTGGGCGTGCGAGAGCACACCTGAGAGCGGCCCATGCAATAGACCGCTCAGCTCCTTTGCCACACCTCCGACGAATTGTGGGTGATCGGAAGCGGTATCTGCGGCCAATGCACCGGCGCTGAACTTGGCGCCGCGCTCACAGCGCAGGTAACGGCCGAGATGGTGAAGCCCCAGCTCCGTCGGCGCTACGGTCGGTACCAGATCGTCGCCCTGCACGAGTCGATAGGTGCATAACCCCAGGCGCGGATTGTATTGAGTATCTACAAAGTCTTGAGTACCCGCACGAGGCATGCCGAACGTGTATACGGCGGTGGCTTCGACGATACGATTGCTGACGATCTGGTGCGCCGATAAAGCCGCCAGAGCCCCGCCGAGACTGTGCCCAGTCACAAAAAGCTTGTTGCCGGCAAGCCTGGGCGCGGAGATCAAATCCTGCAATTGCGCGAATACTGCATCGGCGGCCATCTGATAGCCTTCGGCGGTCCCCGTCGCGTCGATGTGGACATCGAAATCCGTGATCCAGTTGGCAAGTACGACCGGGTCGGTGCCGGCAAATGTCACGATCGTTGCGCCGCGCCCCGATGCAACGAAGCAATGGGTGCTCGCGATCGGCAGCACGCTTTTGACTTCCCTCACGACGACGGCATCATCATCGGGCCCGGTGTTTGCGAGCTGCAGTCCCCATGACAGGAGCACGTCCTTGATCTTGTCCGGTTCGTCGGTTTCGTAGGCAAGCTGGGATATCCAAATCATGGCCTTGGCGTTGCCCAGGGTGAAATCGCGTTCGGCGGTGAAGCCGTCGAACGCATCGGCGCGGTAAAGTGCCCTGGGAAGCTTGGTCAGAAAGCTCACAACACGGCGCTGCGTTTGTCTTTAGGGAATTTGCCACGGCGCAAAGGCATTGTCCGTCCGCTGCAGAATCGGCGTCAGCTCGGGAAAGTGACGCAACAACACGGTACTCATATTGTTGTTGTTGATCCAGTCGATCCCGGCCTGGGTATAGACCGCGGGCGTGAAGTCGTCGGTGTAGAAGCGGTCGCTCTTGAGCCGGCGTGACGCCATCAGGATGAAGACGCGGAACGCCGTGTCGCTGAAGCCGAACAGCTCCGGCGGCTCCTCGGCATACATGCCGACCATCAGGTCGACCTTGTCGGGATGGCCGTAGACCTCGCGCAGGGTCTTCGCCAGTTCGGGGTCGCTGGTCATCTGCTCGAACGAGCGCACCGGCGCTTTGTGAAACAGCTTCCTGAAGCGGTTGTAGCGCGGCACGCCGCGCTCGCGGTCGCGAAGGATGTCGATCGCCGCGAGATCGATCATCTCCTCGAGGTTGGCGCCGTTGCGCCGTCGCATCCGCCGCATCCAGTTCGGGAAGTTCTGCAGCACCACGGCGCCGGGATTCTGCACGCCGAAGGTATAGATGAGGTCGAGCAGCGACGCGCTGCGCAGCGCGTTGTTCATGGCATGGGGGCCGACGATCAGGTCGGGATCGTCGTCGGTGGCAGCCTCGAACTTCAGGGTGCGGCCGGGCCGGTCGCCCTTGAAGTGGCGAACCTCGATGTCGTTCGGCAGCAGCGGATGCAGGCGGTAGACCGCGGTGAATTCCTCGGTCAGACAGTAGTCCGCGCCGGTCTGGCTGGTCGCCGACCCGGTGATGCCGCTGATCGCCTCCGATGTGCTGATGCGGCCGATGTATTTTTTGATGCTTTCGCCGGCGAGGCCCCACCAGTTGGCGCTCATGCCGATCTTCAGCGCCGGGTTGGGCAGAATCGCCGGCGTCCAGTCGACCGTATGGATCTTCGCCATCAGGGAATTGTTGATCAGCCGCGCCACGCGGAAAATCTGTTCGTCCTTCTCCTGCGGCGTTTTCTGCGGGTCGTCGCGCCATTCAGGAAATTCGTGAAGGAGGTGATCGCAGATGGCGTTGTGCTCGAACGTGAACAGGTTGTGAAGCAGGCTCAAGCCGACCCACCAGTTCTGCGTCAGTCCTGTGATCTCAACCCCGGCCGCATCGGTCGGGATCCTTCGAGTTTCGGGATCGACCTTCAGCTTGCCGTCTTGCCAGGTGCGGTATTTGGCGCCGGCCTGCGGACTGTCGCCGTAGATCTGCGAGGCGTCCCACCAGTGCGTCTCGGCATTGGCGTAGGTGGTCGGGCCGGCGTGGTCGTTAGGCCTGCGAGTCGGGTCGGACCGGGTGCGGCGAACCAGCATCTTGCCGGTCGGCCACGTATCGCCGGGCGGGATCGGCACGTCGAACGGGTCGTCCGCGATCGGCCGCGGATTGCCGTGATTGAACCAGTCGTGGGTCTGGAACTGGATCCAGGCTGCCGCCAAGAGATTGAGGATGGTCGCTGGCTTGAAGTCGTCGGTGCCGTCCTTCTTCTTTTGCCGCGCCAGCAGCCGATTGCTCACCAGCCGCGGGCTTGGGTCGAGAATGTCGCCGTCGCGGGTCGGATTGACCTCGCTCAGTGGAATGTTGCGGCCGAAACGGGCGCCCGGATTGCTCAGCGTGAATTCGGTGTTGTTGAGCGGATTGTTGGGATTGAAGCTGGCATTGCCCATGGTCGGCTTGGTGAGGTCGTTGTACTGCCCGTCCTCTTGGCGGTCGCACAGATAGCGCGGATCCCACGGCACGGTGTCGCGCAAGCCCCCGGGAGTGGTCACCGCGATGTCGGAGGTGTTGTGCAGGTTCTTGGCGCGCAGCACGTCGCGCAAAGCGCCGAGATTCATGACGGCGAGGAACGTCGGCAGCTGATCCCAGCGCACGAACAGGTTGAGCAGCCGGAAGAAGCCGACGTAGACGATGGCGGTCAGCGATTTCGGGTCGGTCTCCTGCACGATCACGCGCAGCACCACGCAACCGAGCACCAGGATCGCCATCAGAATGCCCAGCAGCCGCGCGACGATGCCGACCTTGGAAGCGAGCACGAAGGCGCCGAAGAACATGGCGAAGGCGAGCACGTGCAGGGCGCCACGTTCGGCGCGCAAGAGCTTGATATTGTCGGTTATGAGCCACGCCAGGATGACGTCGAGGCCCCACCATGCAGTGAGGAAGAAGTCGGGGCCGGGGTGCTCGACCAGGCATTCCGGAAACGCTTCGGGTGGCACCTTGGCGTCGAACACGACGTTAAGGTCGCCGCCGCAGACGCCCCACACCGCCCAGTAGACGTGAACCAGGAACGCCAGATAGGCGAAAGTCCAGAACGCGCGCCAATAGGTGTTGGCGGCGTCGCTGCGCGAGAAGACGTGAAAGCACAGCGCCGGCGTGACCAGCACGATCGTCGCCCAGATCGAGAAGATCGTACGATAGTATTCGACGCTGTGCGGTTCCGCAGGCGGCGATTTGTGGTCGAGCCACCCCTGCAACGCGGCGGCGCTATAGGCGGCCAAGATCAAGACCAGATACAGCACGCCGACGAACAGATACCGCGCCCGCCTCACGACAGGAGTTTCAACGAGTTTGCCAATCATTGTTGCTTGCCTCCAAATAGGGGGTCGGCTCTGATCAAGCGTGCCAAAGTCGTTGATGGTCGCGCTGCGTTTCGGTGTAGCCGTTGTTGAACAGCGTGTCGTAGTAGTTGAGGTCGAGATGGTGCGCCTGCAGCCAGACGCCGGGCGCGAAGATCGCGTCGCAATGGGCGGGGAAACGGCCGTGCCGCTCGTAGATGTAGGTGCAGATGTCCTTGGTGCAGGCGATCACTTCGTCTTTGTAATGCGGCACCTGCTTCAGATATTTGTCGCCGCGGTCGCCCTGGAAGATGCGGCGGAAATAGGCGTCATCGCCGTACGGGCCGCCGGCGCGGTATTTGTCGTCGACTACCGCCTGCACAGCGTCCGCCATCGACGGGTAAAAGGGTGGACACATGCATTCGAGGCGAGGCGGCAACCCGATTGGATTGGTGCGCACCTCGGTGCGGAAGGTGCCCCAGCGGAAGAAGTCGAGCGCTCGGTAGCGCGGCGTGACGTATTTGAAGCCGAGCGCGGGCAAAAGCTTGGTCGGCGTGACGGAGGCATGGATCCAGCCGCCGAGCCCCATGGCCTGCAGCATCAGGATGAGGTTCTGCAGCAGCAGCTCGGCCTCGATCTGGGTGCGCATAGTGCCGAGCACGCCGAGCGGCACCGGAATGTCATCGTTCAAAAAGCCGCTGCGGACCCATTTGCGCACGCCCGCGTACAGATAGAAATTGCGGTCGTCGCGAAACGCCGGCCGATAGCCGTCCGGCTCGGTCAACAGATACATCAACGCGTTGATGTACTGCCGCGTCATGTCCACAACCGGAAACAAGATCGTGGAGCCGGTTACGTTGGACAGGAAACGATTAGAGTCGAGATAATAGGGAAACTCCCTCGGAAAATCAGGACGTCGATCGAGAATTTTGACCTTGGACTCGCGGGCGCGCCGTACCAACAGATCCGGGGTGATGGGTTCGCTGGGATCGACGGCGTTCAAATGCTTGAGGAAATAAGCGCCGCTATCATTGAATAGGAAGAATGATGTGGCTTGGCAGTTGTCCGTACTGCCCGCGGCACGGCCGAGGAAGTTCAGGTTGGGGGTGCCGAGAATTTTCTCGCCCTGGTGCGCTTCGAAAGGCCGGTCGGGCAAAGTGAGGCCGGTCAATCCGATCGCGCAAATCAGGACCGCTTCTTCGAGCTCGCTCAACGGCTGCGGTTTGGCATTCGACTTATATGAATTGTCTCCCGCCCGGACTGATTGGATACCCAAACTGATGCGGCGGGACCGGCGTTTGTGTAGAGCCTCGAACAGCGGGTACTTGCTCATCTCGTCGAAGCCGATGCATCTGTCGGACATGGCGACCCCGCTCGCACTAACGCGACCGCAACGATATGAGCCCTGTCAGTAGCAGATTCCTATAATGGGCATGGGCCCCGGCGATCTTACCAAGAAACTACTCGGAATGGCCAAAGCATTGTGTGAGGTGGTTCACATTTGATTGGTACCCGAAGTTCGGACGCTCCCGGCGGCTTCGCGGGCGTAGCTGGAGGCTGCAGACATCCCGGCCCAGCACCCTAGTGCCATGTGTGGACGGCTATAAAACGGTTTGTTGGAAAGTAGAGGAGCGAAACTCACGAACAAGCTAGCACCAAAAAATTCTACAAGTTGTACATCCTTCGTTGCCAGGGGCGAAGTAGCCTATAGTCAACCAGACCGGATGTAGCCTAAACTTGTAGAGATTAGTGCAAGCCGAAAGCACTGTGGAGGCGACCTTGGCAAAACGCGGAAAACGCCGACAAGTCAAGAAGATGTCGAAAAGCCCGAAGGTGAAGCCGCCCATTTTCATTGGGTCATCTTCGGAAGGCTATGAAATTGCCAAAGCCGTTACCGCACTCCTTACGCCACAAACGCAGCCCACACTTTGGAAAGACGACGTATTCTTACCTGGCTCTTTCATCCCGGAAACACTTGAGGCATTAACAACTCGCCATTATTTTGCGGTATTTGTCGCCTCGCCAGATGATAACTTGACTTCACGCGGACAGAAGTATGCAGCAATGAGGGATAATGTTTTATTTGAATGTGGGCTATTTATGGGCGCGCATGGGAGAAAGCACGCATTATTGATTTGTCCCGATACCTCCGAGAATAAAACTTGCATCCAACTTGGGGGGTATAATTACAGCTACATACAATGCCGACAAAATTACCAAAAACCCTAAAGTTGCTGTCAGAAGCGCCTGCCAAGAAGCATGGTGCATCTTGACCGTCACGCGGCGGTCGCGGACTGTATCGACCCGGATCTTGCACGACCGCACCGGCTCGTCGACGATCGAAGGTGTCACTGGACAGGTCGCGCAGGCGGTTCAGTCGATTTGGCAACGATATAACGTGGTCCAGTGTGGCTACTGTCAGTCCGGCCAGATCATGACGGCCATCGGCCTCTTGACGAAAATTCAATCGCCTACAGACGTCGACATCGAACACGCGAAGGCGAGAACCGAGCGGTCACTGTTATTGATAACCAGCGACATACATTGGCGTGATCACCAAGAAAGCGTGCTTCCCTGGCCACCACGCCCTCGACACCAATTTGAAGTGCCGCATCGAGTCGTCCGCACGCGGATGGTGTGGCCTTCCTGTCGAAGCGCATCAGCAAGATGATGCGCGTGTCTTGCAGGTCGCTGTCCCATAATCTTTGGAAAATCTGACGTATCGCCACAATTCACGGTTGGCGTCCGGGCACAAATTCTTG
>Ga0306917_10000286_pt1 | contig 20112 bp, 20 predicted proteins | sample tim00Cox00000000_FD_203313 | JGI IMG/M metagenome (GOLD analysis project Ga0306917, IMG submission 203313) | Lab enrichment of tropical soil microbial communities from Luquillo Experimental Forest, Puerto Rico - timezero.00C.oxic.00.000.000 (v2)... | ecosystem: Environmental > Terrestrial >... | reverse complement strand
GGCGGGCGGTGGTTCATCAAGGCTCCCAAACCTATGATGAGCGGCGGCCCAGGGGCCCAGCCTCCGGGTGGAGGTGGAGGCGAGGGAGACGAGGGATTGCTGAAAACCGATGGGCTGGAAGTGCGTGCGGACCCCGGGGCTCAATGGAGGCAGATTTATCACGAAGTTTGGCGAGTCGAGCGTGACTTCTTCTATGACCCCGGCTATCACGGCCTGGATCTGGCAGCCGCTGAGAAGAAATACCAGCCTTATCTCGCGAACATTGCTTCGCGAAACGATCTGAACTATCTGTTTGAGGAGATGCTGGGTGAGTTGACCGTGGGCCACCTTTTCATCGCGGGCGGCGATATGCCTGAAGTCAAGCGCGTACAGACCGGGCTCCTGGGCGCGGACTACAAGATCGAGAACGGCCGGTATAGGTTCGCGAGGGTCTACAGCGGCGAGAACTGGAATCCAGAACTCAAAGCTCCGCTCACTCAGCCGGGCGTGAACGTAGTCGCAGGAGAATACTTGCTGGCCGTTAACCGGCATGAACTACACGCCACCGACAACGTTTACAACCTCTTCGAAGAGACTGCCGGCAAACAAGTCGTGCTGAAGGTGGGTCCCGATCCCTCTGGCGCGAACTCGCGTGAAGTAACGGTCGTTCCAGTGGCGAGCGAAACCCGCCTGCACAACTTGGCTTGGATCGAGGACAACCGGCGCAAGGTGGACCAGATGACTGGTGGACGCGTGGCGTACGTCTACATGCCGGATACAGCATTCGGCGGCTACACGAATTTTACCCGCTACTTCTTCGCCCAGGTGGGCAAAGAAGCGGTTATCGTAGACGAGCGTTTCAACGGTGGAGGTGCGCTCGCCACTGACATTATTGAGATGCTTCAGCGCAGAATGTTTAGCTTGGTGGCCACTCGCGATGGCGAGGACGAGGTTCAGCCGCAGGGTGCGATCTTCGGGCCAAAGGTCATGATCATCAATGAACTTGCCGGCTCCGGGGGAGATGCTATGCCGTGGTACTTCCGGCGCGCCGGTGTCGGCAAGTTGATTGGGAAGAGAACTTGGGGCGGGTTAGTCGGGCGAGCCGCGGCCCCCGAGCTAATGGACGGCGGTTTCGTCTCGGCACCCAGTTCTGCGGTCTGGAACCCCAATGGGCAGTGGGAAGTGGAAAACCACGGCATCACACCGGATATCGAGGTAGAACTCGAACCGGAACTCACACAGCAGGGACACGATCCGCAATTGGAGAAGGCCGTTCAGGTGGTGCTGGAAGAGTTAAAGCAAAACCCGATCCCTCACCCTCATCGACCGGCGTACCCGAACTACCATTCGCAAGCGGCCACGCAACGCTAAGTCGCCCAGCTCTAGCCTCCTCAAACGTCCAGCCCTGGCCCGCGTGAAGCAAGCTACATTGGGACGCACCGCCCAACTCCTGGGTCGGCAACCCTTCCTTTATCCGATTGCGGAAGGGTTGCCCATTATTACGTCCGCTTGCCTTGTTCCAATCACTAGCATTGAATGGGAAGAGCCAAATGGAGTAAACGGGGGATTTGTCGTAGGGCTAGCATCGGATTGACCAACGTGGGTGGCGCGGTCCGGCTGAAAATGATTCCCTGCGCAGAACGGGCACAAGATGAAGACATGGAGCTCTCATTCAGAATTCGCATTGATTCTAGCGCTCTCTTGCATCGGTACCGGCTGCGCTCGCAGCGGAGGCACAGGACAAACGGCAAGCACGACGAACGGTGCGTTAGTTGTGAAACGCCAAGCGTAACGTTCCAAACGCTCGACGGGCGGTCGGTGGGTTTGGCGCAATATCGCGGCAAGGTCGTGCTTTTGAATTTCTGGGGGACCTGGTGTGGCGTGTGCCGGTCGGAGATTCCCGAACTGATCAAGCTCCAGAAGGAGTATGGGAAGCGGGGCTTCACCGTGCTGGGCATTGCTATGGAGGATAAGAAATCGGATGTCGTATCGTACGTGGCCAAACCGCAGTTCGACATCGATGGGCAGCAGGTTCCGATGAACTATCCGGTCATGCTCGGCGGCGATGAGGTCGCCGCGAAGTTTGGCGGCTTCCTCGGCTATCCGGACAGTTTCGTAATTTCTAAAGATGGTGAGGTGGTCGAGAAGATTATGGGCGCGATTGATGCCGATTCTGCGAGTCAGCTGATCCGTAGATTACTTCGTCGGGAAGGGGAGAGCTGATTGCGACACCCTTCGTTCATCATCAACCGGACGTGTAGTTCGGCAATACGGACACTGGCCCGGATCGGGCTTCTGGGAAATAGGTCCTCCCTAGTCGCCAAGTGTTCACGAAGGAACGGCGTTAGGACTAATCCTCGCTGACGTTGCAACGTGGCCTCGGCTTCCGGATTCCCGTGATCCGATGAGAATCAGGGTTTGCTGATCCATCAGCTTACGGCGTTTCCAGAACGGGGCTTCTGGAGAACGCTGGGAATTTCACTTGTACGAGAGCTCGTCATGCGTCCAAGCGGGCGCGCTAAAATGCTAGCGACTAAAGGGAATCCGTTCGAAGTCGAGAGCAACAACAGTGATGTCGTCTTCGTGGGCGCCGCCATCGGTCCTTTCGGACCAGCGGACCAGCTCACTAAGGCCCGCGGCGACCAGAGGAGCGGCAGCGAGATTGGATTGAGTTTCAAAGAACCTTAGCAGCCGGGACGTACCGAATTCTTCTTGCGTGGAGTTCTTTGCTTCGAGGACACCGTCGGTGTAGAGAATGCAGCGATCGCCAGGCCGAAAAGGACGTTCGAGCGTCGCATTCGTAGCGTCTTCGGAGATGCCGAGCAAGAGGCCATTTGACGAGCCAAGAAACCACACGTAGTCCTTTCTCTAAACGCCTCAATCTAGGACAGAGCTATCAGCGTTGTGAGAAGCTACGCCCGGCTCTTGGGCGGATAATCGGCCACTCAAAAACTGACCCACCGCCAACTTCCGGTAGTCGGTCAGCTTCCGGTTTGCGTGACGCTATTGCGCGGCTCCAGAAGGTCCTGGGGTCCAAGAGTCGACGTGCCAGCCAGTATTCAACCATTTGTCCTGGCGTCGGACAAACATCTCCGTGGCGCGGCCAGTCCGCGTAAACTGTTTGCCACCAGCATTGATTTCGTAGAGATATTTTGAGTAGACAATCGCTGTGTAGCCGTAAACCTGGATTTTCGTCTCGGGGAATTCGAGCCGTACAAGTTTGCCACCACCTTCGACAAAACCCTTCGCGCCGGAGAAAATGTCTTGGCGAGTGGCCCACTTCTCGCCGTTATCGATGGCAATCAACTCTTCCGGAAGCAACTCTTCTAGCCTCGCCCGGTCATTTGCAAAATAGGCACGCCACACGGCCTCGCGCGCCTCCAACAAGCTTTTCTTGCCCGCGTCTCCTAGCGTTCTTAGGGACGCCATCGATATCGCCTGTGCATCGGGGCTCTGTGCTGTATCCGTGGCTACCTGAACCCATTCCCCATTCAGTTTCGCGAAGACATCGAGGATGCGCAGTTTCCTTTTGATCGGTTCTTTGGTGTCCGGACCCCCTATCTCTATTTCGCAAACAAATGGCACGATGGCCACGTCTCCGTAAAACAAAACGTCAATCTCCAGCAGCTTATATGCCGCCATGTGCACAGGAGACTTGACAGGGGAAGTTGAAGCTGCCATGTATTCGTCAACACCGTGCATCACGTTGCTTGCTCCTTCCAGAAATCCGAGCCACTGGGGCGCGTGAGTCGCACGAAGGGCTTCATCATCCTGGTGAATAAAGCCCTGAAAGATCCTGTCCAGACTTTTTAAGACCGCATCGCGGTCGCCCGGGCGTTTTTCCCCAGGAACGGGAGCGATCTGGGCTCGTGCGCAGACTCCAAGGAGCAGGCTCAGAACAGTCAACACGAATAGACGCTTTCCCACGTGGCACCTCCAGTTTTGAAGACCTCTCTGCCTGCACATCGCTCCAGCCTCGATCATCTCCTTCACAAAGTAACGCCCACAAGCGTCCTCCTAAGCAGATTAGGAGAGTAAGACGATTCTTCTCGCTTGTCAAGGAAGTAGCTCGGACCGGCCTTTGACTTGAAGGATCGAGGCGATGGAATTCATATTCTGGCTGTCGCCTATTTACGTGCGATACGAACAGGCGCTCGAAAGCGGCCAAAGGGGCCATCTGCTTTCCGGCCTGGTTCGTGAATGCCGTTCAGGGGGACTTGTAAGGAGATAGGCCCAACTTCCGGATCGCCCGTATCCGGCCACGATCAGTGATCAACCTCGCCTGAGTTTTACGGGATGGCGATCCGATACAGATTACGTTGGGTTGTGTTGCGAGAGAACGCGTAGACGCCAAGCGACGGACTGGCCACGGCTCTGAGAGCATCTACCATTTGCGCGCCGGGCAGACGAGCAAAGTCTTCTTCGGACTGAAGACCGCCGGCTGGGATTTGTGGTAGAGCCGTGCCGGGCGACAATGGAACGAGATAGGTCCGCCCTTCGTGAAAAGGTAGAGCGAGAGACAAGAAGCGACCGTCCGGCGACCACTGCCAGCGAATCCTTGCTCTGATGAGGACTGGCGACCCTCCTTCTAACGGAAAGGCTTGAACCGCAGCAGGTCCATTATCTGGGGGCCGCGCCCACGCGATGAGCCACTTGCCGTCAGGGGAGAGAGCCAGGAACATCAGTACCGGTCGCTCGAGCGCCTTCTGCACGCCGGTCCCACCTGACCGAACGCGATATACAAAGCCGTCGATGCCGTGGAAGAAGATTTCGTCACGCGGGCCAAATTTCGGCTGTCGTCCCTCTACATTTGGGATCAGCCGAGGCGGCAGTTCCCGATCAAACGAGGCTACCCAAAGCCGCGCCTTTCCTTGGCGGTCTTCCGCCTCCAACACGACTTGCTGGCCGTCAAGGGAAATGTCATAGCCGAGGACTTGAAAACCGGTCGCCAATGGCGTCGCATGCCCGGATTCCAAATCCGCCACCCATACTTCACCGGGCGCTTTTGGGAATTGGTAGAAATTCGGAGTCTTCTTTACGATTCGATAGCATAGCTTTTTGCCGTCAGGTGTAAACTTTGGTTCAGCAGCGTTTCCTTCGACCGAAATCTGCCGTTCGCCGCGCGGATTGTGAAGCCACAACGAGACATTCTCAAGCGCTACGGCGGTGACAAAGGACCGGCCATCGGGCGCCATGGCGATGCCTTCCTCCTCAGTGGGCCCGAAGGTAAACTGTTGGGGCTGGCCATCCGGAAAACGTTGCCGCCAAATGTGATTGAGTCCTCCAGCGTCGGAAGTGAAGTACATCCATCTTCCGTCGGGCGACCATGCGGCAAACGTACACGCGGCCTGCTGGGGTCCCACCTGGCGGCCCCGCGACGAGCCGTCCATCGGAACCAGGCGGCAAGGCGACCAACTGTGGTCCCGGTCCATTTCCACCAGAAGCACCCACTTCCCGTCAGGTGACGGGTAGGAGCGGTGTGCCATGCCGGGCTCCTCCCGAGGCACGTAAATATCACGCTCGCCGATCCGACTCTCCTCGGCAGCGACGATCCCCATGTGCGGGGGCTTCCTGAACTTCGAAAACATCAGTTGATGTGGGCCGGTCCAGATCAACCCGGAAGCATTGCGCAGCCATGGTTGCGGCTCGCCACCTAAAGTGGGAATCACCCAAGTGTCCCAGTCAAGTCTTGGATCCACCGTGGTGTACGCAATGCGCGCGCCATCTGGTGAAAACGCTGGGCTCATTTTGTCCAAATTATCGTGCGTCAATTGTACGGGCTGGCCATCGGGAAGCATTTTGACGTAAACCTGGCCAGGGCCAAAAAACGTGTACTCACCGCGAACAAACACAAGCATCCGGCCATCCGCCGAAAGTGCTGGCTGGCTTACGGAATCGGGAAATTTCGTGAGCGGAACCCATTCAGAACGGTCAGGCAAAGGCTCAGGGCCCCGTAACCCGAAGAGAATGCCAATTACCAGCAGCGTTAACCCAGTAATAACGGCGAAGACCATGGGCACGCCAGATCGCCGCGGAGCCACGGGCACTTCATTCGCCAACTGCGGGCGACCCTCGAGCGGTTTTTCCAGAGGCGGTGGAGGGACATGCGGCAGCTGTCGCACTGCGCCCACGAAGCGGTAACCTTGCCGTGGAACGGTTTCAATGAATGTCGGGTGCTCCCCGAGGGCTTTTCGCAACAAAAAGATGTGGTTGGTTAAGCTTCCCTCTTCGACGAACGTATCAGGCCACAAAAAACTGATCAGGTCGTCTTTTTCCAAGACGCGTCCACTATTTCGGACTAGCAAGTACAGCGTGTCGAACGCTTTGGGCGTGAGCACCACTAACTCGGTACCACGCCACAACTTGCGTTCGGCTGGATCAAGGCGGAATGGGCCGAATTCGTAAAGCCGTGGTGTGTCCTGGCTCGACGTTTCTTTCACAACGGCGGGCGTATCACGCGGAGCTTCAGACCCAAGTCGACGACGCGTTTCCTCGCTCACGGTCCTTCTCGCAATCTCTGTGAGAACTCTTGAGAATTTGTGAGCTTAACAAGAGGACTTCCGGATCGCCCGCGGCTACATTCCGCTGGGAGCGGCCAGAAGGCCGGATCTGCGGCTGATTCTAGCACCGACTTCCGCTTACTCCAAAGACTGTCTTAGGGAGGATAAAACTCATGTTGCGAGACTCAGTTTCAACCAGAAATCTGATCTTAACTACTTTGGGATTCTTGCTGGCGGCAGCAACGATCATTGGCCTGGCGGCTAGAAGAGCACGAGCCGACGAAGGTGTACCGATCCGGGCCACTTTCACGGTAACGTATGCGGGTATCCCGAATACTGCAGGCGCTAGTTTCTGTGGCGGCGCGCCCCTGGCTGTCAATGTCGAGGCACACGGTGCCGGTTCCTCCAACTTCGGCCCCGTGTCTTTTTCACTTCATAAGACGCTACAGCCGGGTGGGCCTGCGCATGGCTGCCTCCAATTGATAGCTCCGAATGGAGACACCTTGGAAGCGATCTACGATTTGAATCTCGGAGCTCCAAACGACCACCAATTCAGACTGGGCACTGGCGGCACGCTTACTTTCACGGGTGGGACCGGGCGATTCCAGGGCGCAAGCGGCAGTGCAACACTTTCGGCTGTCTTCGCAAACTTCTATCCCGCCCTTTCTTTTACTGGAGGAACATCGAACCCGCTCCAGGGAGTAGCCGTTTATTCGGTCGATGGAACTCTGTCATTACAACAAGGCAATCAGTAAACACAATTGGGGAGTTTTCCCAATTTTGGGAGGCTGCTTGTCGATCCCGCGGAGTGGAATGGAGGTTCTGCCCGGGTTGTCGGCAAACCCGAAGTGATCGAATCCTGGTCGAGCGCACAATCGCGCGGAAGGTAGGTAACGACTAGTCGCCTAGTGTTTACTGACCGAGTCGCTCCGCATTCTCTACGACGACTCCCTCAGCCGCAAAGAAGCCGCTACCCAGGGAAAGGGGTTGATCACTCGCATCTTGCATCAGGAGCAGAACAAAAAAGGAAAGGTTGGCCTCAGGCGAATAGTGAATGCTTTGAGGTGATTGAAGGCTTGCATCTCAAGGATGCTGATTTATATCGTGGCGACCGTTTTATCGCTGTGCGCGGCCTGCGGATTGGGTCAAGCTGAAATGTCGTCGACTCTATGCCCAATCCCGGCCAGCCTGACTCCAGCGGTTTGGGATAAGAAGGATAGCGGAGCTTGAAGGATGTTACTCAAGAGCCCGCCGCGGCCCGGGCTGCCTGTTGGCTGGCCATTTGTTCCTTCATCTTCTGCTGCATTTCCTTAGGTGTTGGTTGTGCAATGTGGGTAGCGACCATCCAAGTGTAACCCTCGGGATCGACAACGGTACCACAGCGGTCGCCCCAAAACATATCCATCACGGGTCCCTTCGAGGCGGCGCCGAGCTTTACGGCTTTGGCAACCGCCTTGTCTACGTTCTCCGTCAGTAGATACAAACTCGTCGGCGAGGCGCCGATTGTTTTCGCGCTGCGGGAACCCATCTGCGCCATTTCCGGCCCCAACATTAATGTCGTGCCGCGGAGTGTCAGCTCGGCATGGATCGCCTTGCCGTCCGGGCCATTCATGATCCCTCGTTTGGCAAACCCAAATGCCTTTTGATAAAAGGCGGCCGCCGCTTTCACGTCGGTTACTGTTAGCATCGTCGTTACCGAACCGTACAGCTTTTTATTGAGGGGATCGATCTTTCTGGGCATAACACTCCTTTCGTGAGGCGAGCATTTGAGCTGGATTTCCGGTGAAGTTGTTCATGATGCGCCGCTTGCGGAGATGAAGAATACTCAATGAGAAACGTTCCGTCAACGTGCGAGAAACGACTGTCTCTCGTTGACCGCCACTTGGCTTGGGCTCGATCCGTGAAGTCGGATGCCCCATCCTCGGGTTGGGACAATGGGTGGAGGACTTTTTCGCGGGTGCCCACGCGCCGTCTCGTCGGGATGCCCGAAGCTCGCCGACGACCAGAGCTGCTGGTAAATACTGCGGCGTTAGGGAAGGACTATTATAATCCTCGCTGACGTTGCAATGTGGCCCTCAGCTTCCGGATTGCCCGTGATTCGCGAGCGAAGAAGAGCAGAGCTTTTGGATGCCAGAGCTGCTACCGGTATACAACACAGCCCCGGGCCTCAAGAGATTGGAACCATTCCAACGCAGGCAATGAATTCACCCAGCGCAAATCCAATTTCTCAAGCTTAGGCAATCCGGCAATTGTGGCAGGCAGTGACTCCAATGGGTTTCCCCGCAGGTCAAGTTGACGCAGTTCTGAGAGTTTTCCTATAGCGGATGGCAACGTCGCCAGCTTGTTATTGCGCAGATGAAGTTCCCGTAGCCGCGATAGCTGCGCAACGCTGTCCGGTAGAGATGATAGCTGATTGTCCGTTGCGCGAAATTCAATCAGGTTCAACAAGCTGCAGATTGACTCCGGAAAAACGGAAATAGAATTCTCGCTGATGTTCAGATAGCGCAACTTCTGAAGCCTGCCGATCGATGAGGGAAGCGTTGTAAGCCGATTGTCATGCAGGTAGAGGAAATCACTCAATTCTGTCAGGTCGCCCAAACTCTCCGGCAGCGCGGCCAATTGGTTGTGGCCTAGGTCGAGCGTATGCAAATGCCTCAGTCGGCCCAGTTGTTCCGATACCTCCGTCAATCCATTGTCTGCAAGGATCAGTGTTTCCAGCGTGGTTCTTTCCCAAACCGAATCTGGGACACTACCCAGTTCTTTTTTCCAAAGGTTGAGAAGTACATCGTGGGACATGCTCGCGATAGTATCTTCGCCTATGTGTACCGCTCAAGTTCCGTGTTGTCGGCTATTCTTAGCTAAACGGCTAATCGAAGAGTTGCTCGTCATCCGCCAGTTCCAAATGAAATTGCTGGAACATAGCGGTGTAAATGCAAGCGTGCGACAATGTCCTCCGACATGGACCATTTCCCTGAATTCATGAAGCATCCTGCCAACAGGATTGCCAGATCCGAGCAAGCCACTCCCGGTGTCGAAGGTTATGTGTTCGATGGCGTAAATGGGAGCCAGATCGCGTTTTGGACTTGCAATGAAACCGCGTCATCGGCCGAGCACGTTCATGATTACGATGAATACATGCTAGTCGTGCAAGGCTGTTATACGTTGATCATAAACGGCGAGCGAATTCCAGTGAAGGCTGGCGAAGAATACTTCATCCCGCACGGCATGGCCCACAGTGGTGAAGTTGTGGCCGGGACTAGAACAATCCATGCGTTCGGAGGCCATCGTGCTGACCGGGTCCAGACGGCCTGGGATCGAGGACTCAACTTCAGTATGGCAATACGAACACAGGCTCGAAACGGCCTTCTTGGAAATAGGTCCTCCTTTGTCGCCTAGTGTTTATCGATTCCTGTCGGATTACGAGCCATACGGAAGTTGGACCTATAATAATTGCGCCTCAGCGGCCGAACACCGCAGCGTTTACCGATTTACAGCTTCACTTGGTTGGTTGAACATCGGGAACACGAACTTGCCCCCATGCGCGTTATTAGAGACGCTGACTGCCCGGACTCATGGGCAAGGTCTCCATTGGTACTCCACGTACTCCACTTGAGGGCACCCTCGTCTGACGCAAGTGGTTGCAACACCGCGTCTTATGAATTTATTTCCCTCGTTCGCAACGAGGAGGCCGGGGGTTCGAATCCCCTCTCGTCCACCAACATCTTCTCCAAGCTCAACAACTTACCCAACCTTGCGAAATTCGATCGGTTGGGCGAGTTGGGCAAAGCCGTGGATGGCTCCCCTAAGGATCAATTCCACCGCCCAACCGTACGTGGTCTCTTTAAGTCGAACCGTACGAAGGGCGTCTGCGCGGGCGGCGCGGAACGGACCGAGGTCGCTTATTCTTACTCCGTAGAGGTACGTGATCGACCGAGGACCAGAAGCTCGTCGCGGAAGACATTATTGCCGACGTGAACGCGTCGGGCCTCTGGCCGGGAAAGGTTGTCACTGAAGTGCGGCCCGGCGGAGACTTCTGGGAAGCCGAGCCGGAGCACCAGAACTATCTGCAGCGTTATCCACACGGTTATACGTGCCACTTCGTCAGACCCAACTGGAAGCTACCCGCCCGAAAAGTCGAACAGGCACGCACTTAACTCCTTTTGGTGGCACGCCACTTTGCGGCCGCCTCCTGGTGAGCGAACCTGGCTCTCCGTGGGAGCTCGATGTCCAACTTTCGGAATGCACACGAATCGGGATGATCCCTCGTCTTCTCGTCTTCTAGTCTTCTCGGTCACGCCTTCCCGTCCTGCATGCGTTGCAGTAGAATCACGGCCCATGCCCAAGAAGAAACGAGCCGGACCATCCGCGAAAGTCCTGGCCGTCTTGCGAAGCTCGCCCAATCTAGAGCCGTGTCCGAAATTCCGGCGCGTGGACATCAAGAAATTCTTCGCACACTTGAGAGACGACAGGTGTGAAGTGTGTCTGGCGTTCATCCGTCAACTGAACCACGAGTCGAACCTGATTTGTATGCTGGCCGGGAGCAAGAACTAAGCGAAGAGCCACGGCCAGGGGCATGTCGCTTACTAAGCGGCTCGTTTTCCGTATTTGTCTCGAATCACTTTGGCGATGTCGGTATCTGATTGCCACCAGGCACCGCTCAAGTCTTGGATCGCAAGGAAGAGGTTTCCCGATATCTTCGGCGGTGATGAATACTTTTCTGCCTAGATGTCATCGTTACGATCGAGCTGCTTGAAAAACCGCCCCGAAACTCTGGTCCTTATATATCTCTCTATATATAGACCATGTAGGGGTGTAGGCGCAGAAGTATCGTAGGATTCTTGTGCCGCGTTCCCAGCGTCCGCGCTGAGGAATTCGCACCGTTTTCGCAGCGGATGACATTTTGGCGAGAGACAGGGGCGAGCGGTTGGGGGTTGTTTTCTTGGATTTTAACCGTCCGCCCCTGTCAGAAGAAGCTCAGCCTTGCTTTGTAGCCTTCCGCTGTTAAGCTGGGATGAACAGCCAAACAATTTTTCTCATAGCGCTGGACGGTAAGGGCCGCCCCGCAATAGCATCTGGCCTCCACCACGGATACTTTGAGAGGTGGGCCATCATGAAGTGCTTATATCCGATTCCTCAAGCCTGTCTCGAGGAATTGAAACGAGGCGGGGAAACGGGTATCGGGTATCAGGTAATCGCAGTCGAACTCAAGGACGGCAGGTGCTTCGATCAGGTTGTTGCCAGCCAGGGCTGCATCATTGAGGTCCGAGGATACAAGGAGATTCCTTTTTCGCCATAGGAAATAGAGTCTGTGATCGTCAATCACAAGCACTGGAATTTCAGAGAGGCGTCGGACATACGCGTCAAGGGCAGATCTGCTACCGCCTGATGCTGTCCATACGAAAAACTCCGTCGGCGAGGTGGAGCACTTTACCTTGAGACCTGTAACCACGTTACACGCCTGATGATTTCAAAGGCGACCAGCATTTTGGCGAGGGACAGGTCGGGAAGGAATTTCAATGCGACGTTCCGATGCAGCCGCGTGTCCTCGGCCTTATACACCACACCCATCCCGCCCCCGCCCAGCCGTTCGAGGATGCGGTAATGCGAGATGGACTGACCAACCAGAGGAAGAGGGTTCCATCCTTAAGGGCAAATGTTAGGAGCGCTCAGAGGATGAAGTCAATGGACGTGTGACGGAGAGCGCGTCCTTTTGATACAACTGCGGGCGCAGGAATTGGCCCGAGCAGTGCCCAGGAAAATGTGCCGAAGAAAAAGAGCGCTTACGAGACTCAGTAAAATCGCATGAGCGAGAGTCGCGCGTGAGCAGAGTCAACGCAGAGAAAAGTGGAAGGCCGACCATTCAGTAAGTTTCGGAGGCCACAACCACAGACATCGGTCGATCCTTCACTTCAGTAGCCAACCCATGTCCGCGGGGATCTCGTGGAAGAGCGGATAAGCCCGTAACCTAGGGCTGGCGGGCGCTATCTTCGAAAAGAGGAACAGGGACGTAGGGTCACGCATCGCGAAAGCCTCGCGGGCGTGGCGAATGGCTTCGGCCTCGATTCCGGCCGCAGCGGCGGCCAGCGCGAGCGCGGACGGCGATACATAGGATTGTCGTGCTCGGGCCATCAGTTCGGCATAGATGGCCTCAGCACCCGCAGGTTGGTTCAAATCTGCGAAGGCCACGGCGAGCCCTATCATGGCCCAAGGGTGACGACCGGACATCGCCGATGCTACTTCGCCAGCAACGACAGCTTCTTCAAGCCGCCGGCTGCAATACAAAGCCACTTGATAGAACCAGCGCGCGAGAAAGCACTCAGGGTCTAGTTGCACTGCGCGTTCAGACGCCTGCAGGCTCTCGGTATATCTGCCGGCCTGCGCACAGCTAAGGCTATATAATCCATGGGCGTAGCTGGAAAGTGGGTCGTCTTCCAAAGCCAACTTGGCTTGTGTCACGCCGTCCTCCAAACGACCCGCAGCATACTGCAGGTAGAACAAGGCATACCAGCCGCGGGCCTGAATGTATCTCGGATTCAACTCGAGCGCAGAAAGAAACTCCCGCTCGGCTTCTGTTTTGTCCCAGGCCCCCATCAAATAAGCCATCGCTAGGGCGTTGTGTGCTTCGGCGAGCGAAGGGTCGAGCGCCACCGCACGCCGAGCGGCTTCCATCCCTTTGGGCATACATGCCCCCGGGGGAACGAGCCCGTAGTAGCCCTGCGTGGTGTAGGAGTCCGCGAGTCCAGCCCAGGCCAGCGCGTATCGCGGATCGAGTTTAACCGCTCGCTCCAAGCACTCCATGGCGTGCGGAATTGCCGACCCACGCCGATACAGAAGCGTTCGCGCTTTGACATAGAGCTGGTACGCCTCCAAGTTCTCCGTTCTAGGCTTCACTAGTCGTTCCTGCCCGTCTTTCAACGTCACCTTCAAGCGTTCGGCTATTGAGCGGGCGATCTCGTCCTGAATCTCGAAAACATCCTTCATTGCCCGGTCGTACCGCTCCGACCACAGTTGGTATCCGTCGGACGCATTGATCAATTGGACGGTAATGCGTAGACAGTCGCCGACTCTGCGCACGCTTCCCTCAAGCACCTTGTGCACCTTCAGCTGTTCTCCGATGATGCGGGGGTCGACGCGTTTTCCTTTGAATTGAAAAGCAGAACTGCGTGCCACAACATCGAGCTCTTTGATTTGCGCCAGCGCGTTGGTGATCTCTTCCGTCATCCCGTCCGCAAAAAAGTCGTCCTCAGGATCCGCGCTCAGCCTCGTAAACGGAAGCACGGCAATCGAGTCAACTGTGACCGCCGCCAATGCTTCAGACGTTCGGTTCGCAAGCTGCTCCACGGGCCCGATGAAGCGGTAGCCATGGCGAGGAATCGTCTCAATGTAACGAGGGGTTTCGGCGTCATCACTAAGGGTTTCGCGAAGGCGCTTGATAGCGTTGTAGATGCCCTTATCGAATTCGACGTACGTGTTCGAGGGCCACAGGCGACGTTGAAGCTCTTCTCGAGTGACGAGTTGGCCGGGTTTTTCGAGAAGGATTTGAAGGATCTGGAGCGGTTGGTCCTGGAGCCTGATGCGGAGGCCATGCTTGCGCAGTTCGCCTGCGCTTGCGTCCAGTTCGAAGGCTCCGAACCGGACCGGACCATTCGCGGCGAAGCGGTAGTCGGACATGAAATCTGCCAAACGCCAGTTACCAGGAGTTTAACTCTCTCTGAGCGGCAAGACTACCGCGTAGCTAAGCCTTGCTAGATGAGAGGTTTGCCAGGATAGAAGGTGGAGGAATCATGGAGCGTTGACCGCGCGCCTTTAGTATGCGATTTCTTGCGCAGAGACTCAGGATTTGACGGCACGAATTCCGGGCAGACCAAGTTTTTCACCAGCATGAACGGAATCGGCGCCAATCATTTCAATAAGTAAGCGAAGGAAAAGGAGAAGAACATCATGAAAAGGACATTTCCGGTGTCAATGATTGCGGCGACTTTGGCGGCACTGGTAGTTTTTGCTCCCATGGGAAAGAAGGGCATTTCTCTTGTGCCTGCGGTCCACGCTCAGGACCAGCACTCTGGTTGCTCGCTCGCCCGGGCGGCGGGAAGCTACGGAGTCTCGGATAGCGGAACGATTGTAGGCATCGGTCCAATAGCGATTGTTTCCCTGGCGACCCTCGACACCGGGGGAGCTATCACCGGCAAGTCAACGCTCAGCGAGAACGGCGACATCAGTCAAAGAGCGTTGTCCGGAACGTACACGGTCAATCGCGATTGCACAGGTACAACCACCTTTGGCGAGTTCGACCAGGCGGGGAACTTGCTTATCACACTCACAGCGGACCTTGTATGGGACGACAGTATGTCGCACTTCCGCTTCGTCGTGACATCAGTCGTAGTGCCCGATGGACCATCCATCCCGATTGTCTTAAGCGGCGATGGCAAAAAGTTGGTGCCGTGATCGGGCAGTGATCCACATCTCGGCCAGCGAAAGGTCGTAATGCGGTTAGGGTGTTGGCTGTGAGTTCGCTTCTCAACGCCAATTGGACGATTGTCGACTATTCGTGGAAGTGAATTTGTCGAGCCCGTCGTCCCCGCCACCCCTTCAAGCAGAATTCGAACGCAATGGAAATGCCGGTCTCCCTTTCCAGGAAGGTGGAGGTATTGGATGTGCCAACACGGCGAACGCGAGGTGAGCTGACGGCTAGTGAAGAAGCTCTACGATTTGGTTGGGCGAGTTGGGCAATTCACGGCCATTTCAAAAAGCTAACTGATTGTGGCGACGCGTCTTAGCTTCAATGATTCCTCGTTCGCAATGAGGAGGTCGTGGGTTCGAATCCCATCTCGTCCACCAAATCAGCATAAGCAAATCTCTCGGAGGCTCCGCTTGAAAATGGGCGCAGTGTTTCCCGCGTGAAGATTTATCTTCCGCGGGGCAGCAGCGACGGGAATTACGGAGTATGCATTTCGGATCCTCAGGACAGGGTATTATTCTCGGCGAACGGAATCGCAAGCACGCGGCAAGGGATTCGTCGATTGTTATTGACGCAAACTTCGTCCGCGAGTCCCGGTCTGTATCTTCTCCAACTTGAGAAAGCAGGTTCCCGGTGGACTTCATATCCGCTGCGGGTGAAATGATTCCGCGGACCAGCAGCATCTACGGCCGAGGGTTTGCTAAAGACCTTTTCAAGAATTCGGGAGTCTGATCCACATGAGAGAGTACGGCAAATCTGCGACAATGAGTTCGTGTGCAACAGATACCGATTGACGCACTCAAAGCAGTATGTTGCTGAACGTTTTCAGGCTGCGGATGATGAAGTTGAAGAGCATCCGCGATACAACATTGCGCCAACGCAGCCTGTCCTAATCGTCCGCAAAGAACACGGCAAAAAGATTCGCCACTTCACAACCATGCGTTGGGGATTGATTCCGTCCTGGGCAAAGGACATGAGCATCGGCAATCGGACGCTCAACGCCCGGTCTGAGACGGTGACAACGACACCGGCATTTCGAGATTCGATCCTTACCAAACGTTGCCTCATTCCGGCGGACGGATTCTACGAGTGGGCAAAAATGGGATCGGTGAAGCAGCCTTACTGCTTCGAGGTTAGTGACGGCGAAGTCTTTGCATTCGCCGGACTGTGGGATGAGTGGAGGAACCCGGACGGAGAGATCATTGAAAGTTGCACGATCCTAACGACTGGCCCGAATTCCATCGTAGCCGATCTGCACGACCGTATGCCCGTCATCGTGACGCCGGACAAGTACGATGTGTGGCTCGATCCGGACGTGAATAACTTCAACACGATTCGTGACATTCTCAGGCCGTACGACGCGAACCTGATGCGGCGGTATCCTGTAAGTAGGCGACTCAACAATTCAAAAATTGACGATGCAGAGGCCGCGTCGCCCGTCACGTTAGACACTCCGACTCAGGGGCAGTTGTTCTAGCCTTTCACCTTTAACGAAGGTGGGGAGGTTGGTATTGCGTCGTCAAGGCTGTCAGCAGTCTGCCCTCGCCGTTCAACTTCCGGTTTGCCGGTCAAGCACTACGGTTCCCAAACTTTTTGATTTGGAGATTCGGCATTAACACCTTACTTTGAATTTGCAGCTACCTGACTACGACCCGGTGCAAAACTGAGGCGGCGGACCTCGGCGATGCTGTCACCCTGGCGGCTGCCCTCAACCAATTCGTAACCCAACAAGGCTATGATGCGACCGCGAACAAACAGAGGTCGCGCGTTCCCATACCAGTCCACGCAGGAGGCTCGGCATTTATCATCGCTTGCGAGCTCCGGATGCGAACCCAGCTCGCCAATCTCTGACAAATGGCCACTCACATTGTGTAAAAAAAGAATCGCCGCCGAGGTTTCGAACAAGTGACGATAGCCGGGTCGGGCCGGGACGCTTATAGGCAGTCCAAGCGTTCCGGAGTCTTCGCCGTCCGGCTTGTAAAAAAAGCCCTGGCTGCGCAGTTCTCCCTGGGATGCACTCTTTCGCACGTAGGTGCCTGCGATTCGGGGGAAATCCGTGAGATCGACGGAAGTGAAAAGCAGATCCCTTCCATCCGTCCCGACCACGACGGCATCGTGCCCCATTTGTTCGATGCGGTCGGTTCCATGATCAAGTGCAAGCTGGTAATTCGAGCCGTCGGTCCAGCGCACGAGAAATAGTGGAGAGTGGGGGGCCGATTTCGGATAGCCCCAGCCACTGCCCGATCCGTAGAGGAGATAGTCACCCACAAAACGGTTCTGTAAGTCATAACCCTCGACGCGGGGCAACGTTAGGTAATCGGAAGCGGTGACCGAATCACTTCCGTCAGCCAACATGGCTAGGGGCACGCGCATCAGTGCGACGTCGCCTGCTGCAACTTCTGCTCTCCACATTCCATCGCCAGCGGAATCTGACCGAACGAGTACGTCAAGACGTCCGTCCTCGGTTTCGAGAAAGGAGAATTGATCCACCGGACTCCCCGAGACGCGAAGCGCAGAGGGCGCCGAGCGGTCCAGGGGCATGCGGTAAAGCATGGAATTCGCGTGCCCGTGAGGTTTGCTGGTCCAGGGATAATTCCAGCTGGTGGCCCACACGTACACGGCATTCGGGGAAACGTAAAAGACCCGGCCCGAAGGGCCGACTACTGATGTGGCTTTGCAATCGAAGTCGCCGCGAGCGAGATCGCACGTCGTCACCGTGTGTAACGCTACGTCATCGTCTGTGGTGATCGATGCCCCTGTGCGATACACGTCGCTGGCGGCAATGATTCGCCGAAACTCATCTGGCTTGGCACCTTTATGCCACCTGCGCACTGCCGGAAGAGCATTCAGGGGGTTATCATTCCAGCCGATATAGAGAGGGGTGTAGAAAATCAGCTTTGTACCGATGAGTCTGCTCGCATAGTTGCGCGATGAATAGTAGTCATTCGAGCGGAGCTGGTACGTGGACTGGTACGTGAGTTCACCTGTCGAGCTGATGTGAAAGAGATTGGCTTCCGTACCGCCCCGTTCGTAGCTGTATCCGATAACGATGACCGTGTCTCCGGAAATCAGCATTTCGTCGTACCAGGTGTACCCGGGATTGATGTCTGGCGAAAATGCATCAACGGCGGAAATGGGTTCGAGGTTGCCGTCCCCGACGGACACGGTGAACAAACGGCCGCGACGGAGGATCACCAGATAATTGCCGTGAGCTTTGACGATTCCACCCTCGTCAACGCCGGCATGCTGGACATTGGTGACGGATTCTGATTCCTTGTCCGCGTCGGCAAACCCGGCCGCGGGCTTCGGTGGTGGTGCCACCGCGGGAGAGGCCAACTTAGCCATTAGACCTCGGCGTTTGCGCTTTTGCTTTTCCGCCAGTTCGCGAAGGTAGCGGTCAAGCTCCTGCTCCGAGCGGAACGCGAGCATGGATTTCTTTGGTTTAGCTTGTGCTGCCACCGCCTGTTGAGTAGCCAGGTTGTTGCCGGCGCCAGCCGTGCAACCATGCGAACCAAGTACGATCAGAACCGCGGCCGCTGTCAAAAAACATGATTTCATGGGTTTGCCTCTCCACATACTGAACGGACTCTAAGAGAAAACTTGCAGGTTTTCGTTTTGACAGCTCTCCACGCTTGAAATTGATATTCGTCTTAGACACCGAGGGCGTCGGGCAAGTTGCCAGTCTGAGACCAATGCCTGCGGAGCCCTCGCGGACAGCGCGGACAGCCGGCGACTTGACAACACTCTCCTTTCTGATGAAGAATGAGTGTAGGCGAAGAAAAGGCGAATGCAAGGGCCGTTCATGGTCGCAATCCCTCTGAAACAAGGAAAACTCGAAACAGCTCTCATTGGACGTGGGATCGAAGGATTTCAGCGCCGCGTCGAGGTTGAACTCCAGAACAGCGGGATTGCGGAACTCGACGCCGTGCTCGGTGGAGGATTCCCGCGCGGGTCTCTAGTGGAATTGTGCGGCCCTGCGTCGTCCGGGCGGACGAGCCTGGCTTTCTCTTTGCTTGCCCAAGCTACCGAACGGCAGGAGACATGCGCGTTCGTTGACGTTTCGGATTCTCTCGACCCGATTTCTCTGGCGGCCGCGGGAGTGGAACTACCCCGACTGCTTTGGATTCGGTGTGGGGAAACGGGGGACCGTGAACCGGATCTCAAGGGCTCTTCGTATTTTGCTCCTGCAGGCAAGGAAAGCAGAAAGAGTCGCAGTCTCGATTCGGCGAGCAAAAAGCCGATTCAAGTGCATGGTTGGCGGCATCCGCGCGAACTGATGCGCGGAGTCGATAAGGCCATTCCTGGTCTGGTCGGGAAGCAAACTGCATTCGCGGGGTCGACTCGAATCCATGTCGTCGCGCGCTGCGCGGGAGAACAGGTCGAGAGAGATAGAGAACCTCCACGGCGAGGCATTCGGCCTCCACTGTCTCTGCCCTCGCTTCGCGAAACCTATCCAACACAGGCAGCGCGACAGGAAACGAGACGTACAAAGCCGTGGAAGCGGCTCGAACAAGCGCTGAGGACTACTGACTTGCTCTTGCACAGCGGTGGATGGGGCGTCGTGGTTTTCGATCTCGGCGGAATCTCCTGGGTGGATGCACGCCGCATCAATTTGAGCATGTGGTTTCGTTTTCGCCGTGCAGTCGAAAACACACCGACGATCCTGCTTCTGTTGGGTGAAGAGTCCTGTGCGAAAAGCTGCGCTTCTTTGGTGCTCCGGTGCCAGCGGAAAGCAGGCAAATGGAGCCGCGCTGTAGAAACCATTCAAACAAGGGCTTCGACGTTCGAAGGATTTGAAGTTCAGGGAGAAGTGACTCGTTCACGAGTGCTGTCGCAACCCGCCGACTTCGCTCGCTGGCAGACGCACACACCATAAGCAGCAAATAAGTCCGGTTTGGTTCCCTTTCCTCCGCCAAGCTCAAGGGAGGCACGTTGGCTTTCGCATCTCTATTCGTTCCGGATTTTCCAGCCCAGGCAGTCATTCGTCTTGAGCCGGAGCTTCGGGGCAAGCCGGTTGCGATTCTTGCGGGCGCTCCTCCACTGACGAAGGTATTCGCCGTCAACCGGGAGGCCAGGGAGCTGGGCGTGGAAACCGGAATGACGAAAGCGCAGACGGAGGCATTTCAGGGCATCGCGTGGCGATGGCGCTCTGTTTCGCAAGAATCGACAGCCTAT
>Ga0306917_10000273_pt1 | contig 20525 bp, 21 predicted proteins | sample tim00Cox00000000_FD_203313 | JGI IMG/M metagenome (GOLD analysis project Ga0306917, IMG submission 203313) | Lab enrichment of tropical soil microbial communities from Luquillo Experimental Forest, Puerto Rico - timezero.00C.oxic.00.000.000 (v2)... | ecosystem: Environmental > Terrestrial >... | reverse complement strand
ATGCCGAACGCTACCTCAAACGGCACACTGGGACCTCCGGCGGCGCAGCAGCCTGGGGCGGGCGGGAGAGGCGTGACTCAGTGCCCGCCCCCTCGCGGCTGCGCTCGTGAGTCCCGAGACCTCGTGCTCCCACACGACCTCGACCTCGTAGCCAGCCCGCTCGAACGCTGCGAGCCGCACGTCGTCTCGGCCGCGGTTGTGCACCAGCCCGCGGTCGCCGTAGCACTCCGGGCACCCGTGCACGAAGCAACCGTTCGCCTCGATCACGAGGCGCTCGTCGGGCACCACGAAGTCCGGACTCAACCTGCGCCGCCTGCCGCCCACGATCACTGCGAGCTTCGGCTTCACCACGTACTCGACGCCGATCTCGTCGAGCCATGCGGCCACCGCTCGTTCCGTGGCGGTCATCGGCTTGGCTGGTGCTTGGGTCACGTGCCTCCCTACTGCTGGTCCCTGATCACGAGGACCCTCTGGTACACGTCCGAGATCGACATGTCCGGAAGGGCCTTCCACTGCACCGGGATCTGCATCTGCTCCCCGGTCTTGGCGTACGTCACCGTCGACTGCTGCGGCATCCTCACCACCTTGCGGAAGAAGAAGCCGCGGATCTTCCCCGACGGCCTCTGGTAGAGGATCGCCAGGCGGCGCTGGGTGTACACCAGCGGACCGCCGAACGTGACGAACTTCTCCGGTCCCTGCGGCGGCGTGTTGTCGATCGTGACCGGGCCGCCCTCCCAAGCGATCTGCAGCTTGTCGGGCGTCATCTCCGCGATCGCCGTGGCCACCGTGTACTCCCACGCGGTCGGCCGCGTGTCGATGTCGCCGAGGATCTGGTCGACGTCGAACGTGTCTTCCGTGTTGTTCACCGAGATCTGACACCCGGTCTTCGTGGCTCCGAGATCGAACCACCCGGGCATCGCATCGTACGTCGACATGTTCAGCACGTCGGCGATCTTGGCAGGGAACGGCGTGGACGCTGTGAACGCCCAGATGATGCGTGCGGCACCTCTGATGAACGAGGTGTCGTCGATGCTGGTCCTGTAGAAGTCTGGCAATGTGTCACCTCCCTTCGCACCGACGTGCGGTCAGGTATCGCTGCTACTTCGACTCCTCTGCGGGAGCCTCCTCCTTCGCGGCGGACTTGCTGCTGCCGCCCTTCGTGAGCACGTAGCTCGGCTCGAGCGCCTCGAACTCGTCGTCTGTCATGTCGTCAGTGGTGCCGCCGAGGTCGACGGAGCGCACCGGCTCCTCGCCGTTCTCGCTCCACTCGAAGACGAGCCGGGTCGTCTCGTCGCCCGGGATCTTGTTGCCCTCGTACTTCACAGTTGCCATCGATTCACCTCCCTCATTGCTTCGTGAGCACGTACCACTGCGAGAGCACGTTGATCTCGGGGTCCGTCATCTGGCCGAGGCCCCCGAACGAGATGTCTCGCTCTGGGGTGCCCTGGACTTCGTCGGCCCACGCGAGCACGATCACCGTCGCCTCGTCGCCGTCGATCAAGTTGTCGCTCCACTCCACCTCGAACATCGACATCGGGTCCTCCTCAGAGCGCCGTTGGCTTCACGATCGTGTACTCCATGCGAGCGCCCTGCCAGATGAAGCGCCTGCTCACTTCCCTCGACTCGCTCCTGACGAACACGTCCGTGAGCAGCACGGAGGGCGTGTTCGAGATGTCGCTGATGATCCCTCCAAGCGTGCGATCCGCCATCACCACCGCGTGGGTCGCGTCGACCGAGCGCTGGATCCGAGAGTTCACCTCGCCCTCGTCATCGTCGGACTTGCACATCAGCTCGACGTACATGTGCAGCTGGAACAGGTCGACCTGGTCGAAGTCGCTGAACTGCGGCGTGGCCTGCCAGGCCATCACCGAACAGTTCGGGTAGCGGTCGACCGGCGCCTCGATGAGGCTCGGCCTGTGCCCGTGGTAGAAGTTCTCGACCATGAAGTGCTCCACGGACGTGAGCGGGAGATCGAGCTGCCCGTCGAGCTGCATCCACTTCGCCTGCTGAGCGTCGAGCTCGTCATTGAGGTTCTCACGGAGCATCCACAGCGCTCGTTTGCCGACGAGCTCCATGCTGAAGCTGCTGTCGACCGCGAGCGGAGCGTACGGTAACGTGTTCACCATCTACCCACCGGCGTCGGGTGGCCGATCTCGGTGCCCACCCGGTAGATGCCCGGCGAGGCGTAGTAGTAGCCCCACAGGGCCGGGTCGGGAGTGACCATATTGCCGCCCGACTGCGAGATGGCCGGCGTCCCTTTCCCGTCGAAGAGCTTCAGGGACGACGAGCCGTCCGGAGCGATCACGATCTGCCTCTTCGTCACCGCGTCCCTGAGCATCGTCCACGTCTTCCACAGCGCGTCCCTGCGGTCCGGATAGCTGGCCGACTCCTGCGTCCCCGTCGTCGTGATGCTGATCGGCTTCGAGGCCCACCAGTCGATCGCGGCTGGGATGATGCGGATCGCCACGCACTGAGCCGCGTAGTCGAGGACGGGCGGCTCGTACGACGAGCCCTCCAGCTCCGGCGGCACGTTCGTCTGGAAGAGAGCGAACTTCACCGACTCCACCTGCAGCTGGATCAGCTCGGACCCGTAGTCGTCGTCCTTCGACAGCGCCACGTACGTCGACGGGATGATCGCCTTCGTCCTCCTGGCGATCTCTCCCGTCTGCGTCGAGTAGCCCGGCGCGTGCTCGGCAACGACGATGAGAAACTCGGGCGTCGACTGGCTAACGCCACCGGACGTCGTGACCACCCACCACGCGTCGTAGACGCCAGGTGCATCGGTGTCGCCCGGTGCCCAGTCGTAGCGCACTTGTCCGTCGACGCCCGGAGGGTTCACGATCGATGCGACCGCGTCGACCGTCAGCGAGTCGCTCTCGCGCAGCCTCATGCGGAAGCGGACCGAGTGATCGGTGAGGTCGACGACCCCGTTCGCGTCCGCGATCGTGTCGAGGATCGAGGGGCCCGTGTCTCCCTGGAAGATGGGAATCGGTGCTGGTGTCACGTCACCTGTACCTCGTCGTGGGCCTGATCGAGAATCCTATCGGGGACCTCTTCCTGTGCTTGATGCTGGCCGTGGGCGACGAGGACGCTGCGTGCTGCCTCCACCCGTACACGAGAGCGGCCGTCGGCTGCGGCTGCGAGAACGGCGCCGTGTAGTCCTTGCCCGGCATCCTCAGCCGGATGCTGTCCGTGATCGTCGCGCCGGTGTCCGTCAGCGGACGCACGACCCCGCGGACGAGAGAGTCGCTCACAGTGATCGTGTCGTCGATCGTCCTCGTGACGTACCGCTGCCTTGCGATCGAGTCGCTGAGCGCCAGCGCCTGGTCCTGAGGGTGAACAGAGACCGTGCGGCCAAGGGCGTCGGTCAGCGTCAGAGCGACGTCGCCGATGGGCCTCGTGACAGCGACGCTCACCGAGTCCGAGAGCGTGAGCCCGACGTCGACGACCGCCCTCAGCGCTGTCCTCGTCCTCACCAGCGAATCGAAGACGTTGAGCGCCGTGTCCGCGACGTTCACCTGGTGGAAGCCAGCAGCCGTGACTCCGAGCGTGTCGACGACCGTGAGGCCCACGTCAGAGATCGGCTTGGTCGCGACCTTCTTGATCGAGTCGCTGAGGACGAGGCCGTTGTCCGAGAGCGCGACCGGACGCACCCTCGTGCGGACGATGCTGTCGCCGACCGAGAGGCCCGTGTCAGCGAGGTGCCTGGAGACCGTGACGTCGACCGAGTCGGAGACAGAGAGACCGACGTCGGCGATCTGCTTCGAAGCCAGCTTCCCGATCGCATCGCCGACCGAGAGGCCGGTGTCGAAGAGGGCGGCCTGCTTCGCCTTGAGCACGGCGACGGCGTCGCCCACCGAGAGACCGACGTCTGAGAGCACCCTCGGATGCAGGGCGACCTCGGCGATGGAGTCAAAGACCGCGATGCCGACGTCGGAGATCGCCCTCGTGACGGTCGGCCTCACGGAGTCGCTTGCCGACAGGCCGGTGTCGGCGACGAGCTTGGAGACGAGCTTCGTGAGCAGGTCCGAGACGCTGGCGCCCGTGTCTGCGAGCGAGACCGGGTACACCGAGACGAGCTTCTGCGCCTGGACGGAGTCGCTCAGGGAGAGGCCGACGTCGACGAGCTGCTTCACGGCCAGCTTCTGGATCGAGTCGGTGACCGTCAGACCGACGTCGGCGATCGGGCGGACGCGGACGACTGCCAACGAGTCGGAGACGTTGAGGCCGACGTCCGCCGGTTGCCTGCTGACCGCCCTCGTGACCGCGTCGGCGACCGAGAGGCCCGTGTCGAAGAGCTGCCTCGTGACGACCCTCGAGATGAAGTCCGTCTGGCCAGAGAACACGTCGTCGACGTTGAGCACGCCGACTCCGCCGACGGGCGTCACCTGGAAGTAGGTGGACAGGAACGCGATCCCCGGCGGGATCGAGATGCGACCCGAGAGCAGTTGCCAGCTACCGATCGTGCTCGTGGCACCGATTCCCTTAGTTCCCACGTACCCGCCGCCACTGTCTTTGAGGTCGCAGTACCCCTGAGCGCCCGTTCCCGTCGTGATGTACACCCACCCTTGGACTAGGTAGGTCTGGCCCGCGACCACCGGGTAGTTCGTGTAGAAGGCGTCGTGGTTGTTCGCGTCCGTGTTCAGCCGCAATGAGGCGGCACCGCTGTGGAACAGCGACGTGTCCTGCGTCACGGTCGCAGCCGGGCTTCCCCTCGCGATCCAGCCGTTGATCCCAGCCTCGAAGTTCGGGTTCGTGATCAGGTTCGGCCCCGGCATGTAGAGGCCGACGTCCGTCAACGGCCTCGTGACAGCTGCGATCCTCCCGAGAGCGTCGACGAGCGAGAGCCCGACGTCCGAGATGTTGATGACGGTGTACCCAGCCCTGCTGATCGCGAGCGAGTCGGAGACTGAGAGCGCGACGTCAGCCAGCACCCTCGCGACCAGCGGCCGCGCCAGAGCGTCGGACACTGCGAGGCCGGTGTCGACGAGAGCACGTGGCCTCGTGACGAGCCGAGCCAACGAGTCGCCGACGCTGAGGCCGACGTCAGAGATCGGCTTCGTGACGAGCTTGACGAGAGAGTCGGAGACCGAGAGGCCGACGTCGGCGACCGCCCTGATCGCCGCCCTTCCGAACGAGTCGCTGACCGAGAGGCCGGCGTCCGCCAACGGCCTCGTGGCGAAGAGCGTCCTCGCCAGCGCGTCGCTCAGCGTCAACCCGTTGTCAGAGATGCTCTTCGACGTGAAGCCGGCCTTGCTGATGCCGAGCGCGTCAGAGACAGCGAGGCCGACGTCTGAGATCGGACGTGTGATCAGCGTGCGTACGAGCGAGTCGGAGACCGTGAGACCGGCGTCCGCCACGCCGCGGACCCTGACCGGAGCGCGGACTAGCGAGTCTCCGACCGAGAGGCCCGTGTCGGCCAGCGGCCGGGTGATCGTGCGGACGAGAGAGTCACCGACGACGAGGCCCGTGTCGGCGAGCGAGATCGCCCTGACCTCGGTCTCTGCGACGCTGTCACCGATCGAGAGGCCGGTGTCGGCGAGGAGCTTGGTGACGACCTTGGCGAGAGAGTCGCTGACGGCCAGAGCTGTGTCTGCGAGGGCTCTCGGCCGGACTGGCTGCCTGGCGATCGAGTCTCCGACCGAGAGGCCGGTGTCCGCGAGGGCGATCGGCCTCGTCCTCAGCAAGCTGTCGCTGACCGAGAGCCCGACGTCGGAGATCGGCCTCGTGACGACCCTGGCGAAGCTGTCGGAGACCGATAGACCAGCGTCGGCGAGGAAGTGGGTGGAGACTTTCCCGATCGAGTCGGAGACCGCGAGCGCCGTGTCAGCGAGCGCACGTGGCCTGACGGGCTGCCTCGCGATCGAGTCTCCGACGCTGAGGCCGGTGTCCGCGAGGGTTCGCGGCCGGGCCGGCTGTCTAACGAGCGAGTCGCCGAGCGTCAGGCCGGTGTCCGCGATCGCGCGGACGAACGCCCTCGCAGCCGCCAGGGAGTCCGAGACAACGAGGCCAGCGTCCGCCGGCTGCCTGACGGCAGCGAGGACCCGGCCGATCGAGTCAGAGATCGAGAGGCCAGCGTCTGCGATCGGGCGACCGAGGACGCGGAGGACTCCGAGCGAGTCGGAAAGCGCGAGGCCGCTGTCGACGATCGCAGTCGTGTACGCCCTGGTGATCGTGTCCGAGACGTTGAGAGCGGTGTCCGCCAGGCCGCGTACCCTGCTCGGCACGCGGTTGAGCGCGTCCGAGATCGTGGAGCCGGTGTCGGCGATCGGCCTCGTGCGGACCGCGTAAGTGCTGACGACGTCGGAGACCGAGACGCCGACCTCGGCGAGCCCTCGGGGCCGAAGCATCGGCCGCACGAGCGAGTCGCTGAGCGTCAGCCCGGTGTCCGAGATCGGTCGGTTGTACGTGACTGCCGACGTCTGCACCGGCGTCTCGAACTCGACCCACGAGACGTAGATCAGGTTGGCCGGTACGATGTGGGTCGCGTTGATCGAGTCGGACAACGAGACGCCGACGTCCGCCATCGAACGCCCGTACGTCACCGGCCTCGCGATCGCGTCGGAGACGTTCAGCCCCGTGTCCGCCAGGGCCCTGACGACCGTCCGAGCGATCGCGTCGGTGACCGAGATGCCCGTGTCCGGAAGCGCTCTAGCTCGGGTCTCGGTCTCCGCGACCGAGTCGCTGACGCTGAGGCCAGTGTCGGAGATGGGGCGAGTGTACGTCGTGCCCGCGTTCGCCTTGTACATCACCCCCGCGGCGACGTAGTTCGGCGTCGACGTGGGGATCGACGCGCCGATCGCAGGGCCCGTCGTACTGGACGGGAAGAAGTACTCGAAGAGGATGTCAGGCGCAGCGTTCCTCGGGTTCCCGGCCATCGTGCCGAGGTTAGCTCCGATCGGCGTGGCTGACGCCTCCGCCACCTGGATGGCGAACGCGACGACCTCCAGGTCGCCCGAGACCGTGCCGCTCATGACCGGGCCGGAGATCGTCGTGCCGCCACCAGAGCCGCCGCCCCACCCATCCAGGCGGCCCGTCGGGATGTTGCTGAACTCCTCGACCTTGTACGCGACCGTCAGCGTACCGCCCGACGTGTTCGAGACCGTGACAGTGAGCTGCGTCGGAGCCGACGTCATGTAGCCCGAGCTCACCATCGCGTTCATCCCGCCGATGATCGCGTAGTTCTCGTCGTTGAGCTGGTAGCTGTTCCCCGCGTTGTCGGTGATGTTGTCGGTCGTGAGCTTGTCCGTCGTCGTCACGAGCGCGACGATGAGCACGTGACCAGCTGCGACTCCCGAGACCGGGATCGTGAACGTCTTGCCCGAGCCGTTCGCGATGCTGACAGCGTTGATCGCGCGCTCTGCTACGAAGGCGGCGGCCATGTTAGTTCGCCACGAACCTCACGCTGAGGTTGGTGTAGTCGGTGATCGTGGCCACCTGCGGGTCTGTGAGCACTTGCTCGTACGTGGTGAACGACGTGGGCAGCGACGGGTGCGACCACGACGCGATCACCGTCGAGCCCTGCATCAGGTACACCGTGAGCACGGCGCTCGCCTGCCGCTTCACGCGGTAGCGCAGCTTCGTGCCGCCGCTGAGCGTGATCGGCCTCTTCATCGAGCTGAGCTTCAGCTCAGCGGTGTCGCTCGACCCTGCGCCCGACGTTATCTGGTCGCTGTCGTTGGGCACGAGCTGCTCGTCGACGTTCGACCACAGCGGCACGACGGTCCACCCTCCGTCGGAGATGTCCGAGATCGGCCACGCGGGCTGCCACAGCCTCACGCTGTCGGCGATCGAGATGCCCGCCTCGGCCAGCATCCTCATCACCTGCGCTCTCGTCAAAGCGTCTGCGACTGCTAGGCCCGTGTCGGAGACGGCTCTCTGCCATGCCATCTGCATCGCGATCCCGTCGCTGATCGTGAGCCCGGTGTCGCTCGGCGAGATGTTGTACGTCTTGGACGCGGGCGTGTATACACGCGCGACGGAGTCCGAGAGCGAGATGCCCGAGTCCGTCATCGGTCGAGAACGGACCATCGTGTACGTCAACGCGTCCGACACCGTGAGCCCCGTGTCGCTCGCAGCTGCGACCTTCGGCGGCACGCCAAGGGGATAGTCTGCCGACGTCTGAGACACCGAGTACGTGTCGAAGAACACCGTGACCGCCACCGAGAAGCCCGACGGGTGGCCGAAGTAGACGCCGGTGCCGCCGATCGTCTGAGCGACCTGGCCCGTGCTCGTCGCCTGCGTCTGTGCGACCCCGTCGATCTGCCAATCGACCGTCCACGTCGTGCCGCTGACGTTCACCCGGATGTCGAGGCGGTGCCACGCCCCGGCGATAGCTGTCATGCCCGACAGTGTCGTGAACGTCTGCGTCGTCCCGAACTGGACGCCCCAGTGCGGAGTGGCGCCGGTCTGGATGCCGAAGCGGATCGCGTTGCCCGATGCAGGGTAGACGCTGAACAGCTCGATCGACTGAGACGGAATCGAGTTGAGGTAGAAGTAGACGCGACCGACGTAGATCGCGTTCGCCGTGAACGTGTGCTGCTGGTAGCACGGGTTGCCGCTGCACGACATGCCCTGAGAGCCGCGGTTGACGACCGTGGACTCCAGCGACGCGCCGCTGCTAGCAGCACCACCGAAGAGGCTCGACAGCGTCGCCGGCGACTCGAAGTCAGTGTCGAAGATCAGCGACGGCATCGCGCCGCCTCAGAGCGGTCAGCGAAGTCGGGAGGGCGGGGCGCCGACGCGTCCAGAAACGCCATCACCGGCGCCACCTCCCTTCCCGATCAGATCGTGACCGTCCACGTGATGGCCAGCTGGTCGCCCGAGCCCATCGTCGTCGCCGTGAACGCGGTGTTGAGGAACAGCATGTTCGTGACGTTCGTGCCGCCCTGCGACGCCTTCGCCGATCCGCCGAAGAGGCCGGCGACCTGGATCGACGTGGCGACTGCGGAGGCGGTGAACGTCTTGCTCAGCGTGTACGTGTTCGTCAGCGACGCAGGGCCGGTGACGCTGTGAGCGTACGTGCCAGCGGCCCTCGTGAAGCCGCCGTACGTGAGCTCGCCCGAGGAAGCGTTCGGGTTCGTCACCGGCGCCGTGTCCGACGTCTGCGACGTGTTCCACGGGAGCGTGGTGGCCGCGTCCGTAGCCGCCGGCGCCGTGGAGCGGCACGAGAGGGCGATGGTGTCCGCGACCGCCACCGACGTCCCCGAGAGGTTGGCGGCGCAGAAGTCCGCGCCGACGTTCGACCTCAGGTTGGGGAACGCCCCGACGAGCTCGCCGCCGCATCGCTTCACGGCCTCTGCGAAGTACAGCGGCTTCTTGCCCTGCAGCATCCGGGCGATGTCCGCCAGCACGACGGACGGCCCGCAGCCGGTGACAGGGTGCTGCTCCTTCGATTCCATGCGATGACGCAGCCCCACCTCTCCGCGGACCTGGCGGTACACGGTGACCGTGACGTGGTTCTGCGCGTTGGCCTCCTCGACGAGGTCGTGGAACCGACGCACGTCCATGTGGGCGAGGAGCGGGCCGATGCCCGGGATCCCGTGACGCTTCTTCCTCTCAAGCGTCGCGAGGTCGTCCTGGATGTTGAGCCCTCTGCCCATCACGCCACGCTCACGATCTCGACCATGCCACGGGCCTCGAGCATGTGAGCAGTGGGCCCGTCGAGGGTCACCGTGTCGCCCTCGAAGTAGTCGCCGGCGTCGCCGACGTCTCCCTCGGGCACCTTGACGTGCTGGCTCGCGAGGACCTTGACGACGAGCGGTGGAACTGCGTTCTCGGCAGGGACCTTGTACACGGTGCCAGCCGGGTCCGCAGGGACGTCGCCGAACTCGACGTGCGGGACGTCCTCCATCTCCGGGTTTGGCGGTACGTTTCTAGCCTTGGGAGACACTCGTCCGATTCCTCCTTTCGTTCCCAGTCGGGCGCAGTGGCCGGCTGCGTTTGCTCGCCGGCCCTCGCGCTACTTCTTCGCTGCTGCCTTCTTCGGAGCCGCCTCCTCCTCTGCTGCCGCTTCGGCGGCTGCCTCGGCTGGAGCTGCGCCGGCCGTCTCCGGGATCGCACCCGCCATCTGGGCGCTGGCCGCTGAGCGGACCTCCGCCATCCTGGCGTCGACGTTCCCTGGGTCGTGGTCGGTCTGCTCCTCCGTGAGCATCGCCTGCTCGGAGCTCGGGTGAGTCGGCTCTTCTCCGGTCTCCTTGAGGAGCGACAAGACGTGCTCGTCGCCATCCTCGTAGGCCTGCTTCACGACGGGCGAGACGTCCTCGTCTGCGATGATCGCCCCGGCTGGGTAGACCGTCGAGACGTTGTCGTACACGACCGTCCCGTCGGGCAGCTTCGTCTCGCCGATCGACTTGAGCACCGTGGCCCCATCGACAAGCACTTCGTACGGCATCGTTCCTCCTTTTCGACTTCGTGCGGTCCTACGCGATCTTCGCGTAGAGGAAGCACTCCGGCAGCTTGATCCGCGGGATGCGAGCGGATGCCTGCCGCAAGAAGTGGTTCTTCGACATCGGGTCCAGGATCACTTCCGACTGCATGCCCTGGTTGATCGACACCGAGTTGTAGCCGGAGTTGATCAGCACCTGCCCGTCGAGCGTGTCTGCGATCTCTCCGAGGTCGACGACGTACTCGGTCGTCATCAGCACGTGGTCGTCCGGGAGGTACTTCGTGATGCTTCCCGGCCAGCCCTGGCCGACGACTCCCTCTGCACGGTAGCCGTTGTCGTAGATGACCACGTCGACGCTCGCCGCGAAGGACGTGAACAGCTCCAGAATCTCGGCTCGCCTCGGCCGGTTGATGATGTTCGCTCCACCGGCGTAGAAGTTCACCGAGTTCTTGATCTTCTGGTTGCGGATCAGGTAGTCCCAGCAGAGCGACGTCATGTGCAGCTTCGTGCCGTAGTAGCCCGAGTCCGCCGCGATGAGCGTCGACCAAGCCTGGATGTCCGAGACCGGGTCGGCGTTGACGACATCGGACCACAGCGTCGCCGCCGTGGGAAGATGGGTGGGCAGCATGCCGTAGTTGATGTACAGCTGATCACCCGTCGGGTACTTGATGGTCAGGTTGCCCTTGAACGCTTGCCACCTCATCCACTCGGTGAGGCGCTCGTTCCTGAGCTGGAGTGCTCGTCCCCTCTCGACCAAGTCCATGCCCGCTACTCGCGAGATCACGTCGTCGGTCGAGTGCAGCCTCAGCCAGTCCTCGCCCGAGATGCGGTGCATTTCCTCGAGGAGGGCGAGCTCGATGATCTGCTCCTTCCAGGAGACGATCGGGCTCCAGAGAGGCGGAGTCGCGTCAGGAGCCTTGAACTGGCCGAGCCCGAACGCCACGATGTCGTTGACCTGCAGCTTCGCGGAGCGAGACTGGATCGTCTTCATCGGGGCGATCTGCTCGCCCAGGAACGCCTGGTCCTCCCGCATGGTCTGGAAGGGCCGGTTGATCACGTCCGTCAGGACGGCCTGATCGAAGATGTCGAACCTTGCTGCCATTGGCTTCTCTCACCTCCCTTCTACATGAACTTGCAGGTTGGCATGGCCGTCACGAGTGCGGCAGCGTACGTCGTGAAGCCGACGATCGCCGGCGTCGCGAAGACGCACCCGTGGAAGAACATCGGTGCAGGCTCGGCACCGTCCGTCGCAGAAGTCTGGAACTCGACGGAGTGTGCGAGGATGCCCGAGATGGTCCCGGAGCCGGTGTACGCGACGTGCTTCGTGGGATCCGTCGCGGAGACCGTGAGGACCGTGCCAGCTGGAACCACGTTGCGAGCGTTGCGATCCGCCGGCATCGGGAACGCGTTGGCGTCGAGGACGATCGACGCGATGGCGTCTAGCCCGGCAGGGAATCGCAGGATCTCGATCTCGAGAAACTGCCCGCTTCGTGAACTGTTCCATGGCATCTGCTTTCACCTCCTCACCTTGTGCGTTGCTTCCGTTGAGCTCCCTACTCCTCGTCCTTCTTCTCCCTCTTCGGAGCGTCATTGCCCTCCAGCCATGCGAGGGCGTCGTCTGCCCGCTCTTCGAGGCTGAGCTCCTTGTCCGTGTCGTTGTCCGGCCGCTCTCCCGCAGTGCTCTCGCGGGTGACGCGGTCGTGGAGGTCGAGCTTCGGGACGGTCTCGACGACGCGCTTCACGATCTCCGTCGCCGTGAGCCTGCTCGGCTCGTCCTTGCCCTCCTCGGAGAGGAGCAGCGCGGGACCGCCGTCGTCCGCCAGCATCAGCTGCTTGGCCGCCACGCAGACCGCCGGAGGCACTCCGGCCTCCTGCCACGCTCGAGTGACGTCCTCCACCTCGCGGATGTGCATCCGCTCCTCGAGGTCGTCGTACCTCTGCAGCCGGTCGCGGATCTCCTCCGCGGACAAGCCCAGCTCGTCCTCGAGCACGGACGTCGTCTCCGTGGTTGTCGTCTCCGTCTCGGTGTTGCCCATGTGTTCACCTCCTCTCCTCTCCTCGGAGTGCTGCTGCGAACTCTCTAGCTGCGCGAAGAGCACGTCGCTCTCGCCGTCCTCCGCCAAGTTGGCACCGAAGGGCTCCAGCCCGTCGAGCCACGGCGAGTTCGTGAGGCACACGTGGTCGAGCACCATCGGGAACGTCATCCCGTCGCTCTTGCGCACGAAGCCGAACTTGATGCCCGCCGAGCGGTTGGCGATCGTCCCGTCCTGCGTCTTCTTCCTCGTGTCGTCGTCCGTGAACCGGTGCAGGCCGAGCAGCACGTGCTCTCCCTCGCGCTCCGGGTCGTCCTCGATCTTCAGATCGTCGATGAAGCCAGTGTTGTCCTCCGTGCGGTTCTCGTGACTTAGCGGGAGCGTGACGTGCTGCTTCGCTCCCTCCTTGAACGCCCTGAGGAGCTCTCCGAGCACGACCTGGCCCTTCTTCACGGGCCCGTCGAGGGTGACGATCAACGGCTTCCGAAGCGGCTGGCCTCCCACGCCAGGCCTCACCTTCCAACGGCCGGTGCGGAGGATCGGCTTCCACACGCCGTCCTCGAGCATCAGCGAAGCACCGCCCTCGTAGAAGAACTCGGCGAGCGTGGGCCCCTCGCCGGCGCCGCCACCGACGTTCTCGTCCTCCTGCGGGCCCTCGGTGTCGCTCTCGAACTCGTCGCACGTGTAGTTGTCGTCGACGGGCACGTCCCAGAGCTCGCAGTCGCCGGCCGCGTAGTGGTCGCACGCGGCGCACGACGTGTTCGGGTCTGCAGCCGGTCGGTAGTTCGCCTCCGCCGGGATCGCGCCCTCCTCAGCCGCCTCGTCGCGGCCCTGGTCGGCTACGTCCTCTGGGTCGTCGACGACTGCGAGGTCGAGTTCGTCGTCCATCACTTGCCTCCCTTCAGAGTCTTCCGCTGTTCAGCCATGCGCTCGGCACGCCGTCGCAGTGCCTCGGCCTCTCGGCGGTAGGAAGCAGCAGACCCACCGCCCTTGTCGGCCATCTTCTGCGCAAAGGCTGCTCGCTTGTTGAGGCCGTCGATCTCGTCGCCCATCGCGCCGTGGAGGTGCTCGTCCATCTTCGTCTGCTCGCTGTTCGTGAGGCCGCGACCGGGGTTCCAGCCGTGCGTCTCGCCGTACGTGCTCGTCCACGCCGGCCGCCACACGCCGTCGGTTCCCTTCCGCAGCTGGAACGTCGAGGTCTTGAAGTCCGGGTGCTCGAGGTCGATGCTGAAGTGGTGACCCTCGGTGCCGTCGTCTCGTTTCACGATGCCGTGGAACACCTTCGACGCAGGCGTTCCCTGGCCTCCGAGGTTCGAGACCACGTGGCCCTCGTGGATCACCTTCGCCATCGTGTCCGTGTGCGGCGGTTGAGCTACCTGTCCGTCGCCGGAACCAGCCCCCGACCTCATGCGCGCTTCGTGCTCCTCGAAGAGCTTGTGCGTGCCCTTCCCGTGCGGGACGTCGTAGACGTCGAAGCGAGTCTCCGGCTGCACGTAGTCCCACTGCGAGCCGTCCCAGTAGCGGCCGACGATGCTCCCGTCGTCGTTCTTGATCGGCGAGCCCACCTTCCTCAGCTTCCCGCCGAAGCCGACGACGCGCGAGCCCACGGGGATCCGCTTGATCGGCACCTGCTTCTCGCCCGAGCGCGCGGGGCTCAGCAGCGGCACAGGGCTCGCCTTCGTGCTCTGCTTCCTGCGCATGAACCCGGGCTTCTCAGGGTGCGGCTCGAACTTCGCAGCCGTCGCCGGGCTCGTCATGCTGTGGATGCTCTCGGGGATCTCGTCGTGAGTCGACGCGTGCTTGTTCGCCATGATCCGCTGCGAACGGGTGGGAGCAACGCTGGGAGCGGCGGGAATCGGCGGTCTGACGTCGGCCTCGTGGGAGGGCTGACCGGAAGCAGCGCCCGAGGCGAGAGAGGCGGAGTTGATCCCCAAGCGGTCGTACTCGTGGCCGCTAGCTTCGTGGCGGACGTGCACTGTCGCTGACCCGTCCTTGTGCCTCTCGATCTTCGTGATCACGTGCACTCCGTGCGCGACTCCCCATCCCTGCTTCTGTACTCTCTCGATGGGCACACCACCCAAGTTGACGCGGTCTCCCACCTTGAAGTCTGCTAGCGTCCGCCCTCCGCGCTTCGCCGCATGCGGCGTATCTGCCGACGTGCCAACGAGCCTCTGCCACTCCTCGGGAGTCCGCTGAGCGAGAGCCTCGATGACCGAGCCGTGGATCGTGCCGCTGCCCGTCTCGCCGTCGATGTTCGCCTTCTTCCACGAGCCGAAGCGGCCCATGTTCCGGGTGCTCACGGTGCCGACGTGAACGCCGTCGATGTACACGTGCTTCATGCCGCTAGCGTCGGTCATCTTCCCGGGCCGGCCGCTCTCGGGCTTCTTCGACGTGACCCTCACATCGCGACCGCCAGTGAGCCGGCTGTACGCCTCCGGGTGCTTGATCACCTTGCCGTTGTACTCGTGGAGCACTCGGATGCCGGGCGCCTCGACCCGCGAAGCTGGCCCTTCCTGCGTCAGCACCCTGCCGGGCTCGAACACCCTCACGCGAGCGCCCGTCATCAGCGCGCTCGGGCGAGTCCTGTCGAGCTGCTGGCGGACGCTCTCTGCCGTGCGGCCGCGGGCGACGATCTTCCTGTCGGGCCCGTGGACCCGGATCTCTCCGTTCTTCACGGCCGCCGTGTGGCCCCTGGGCAGCGTGAGCCCCTCGATGCCCGAGATGCTGCGCTCCCTGATCTGCATCGCCGTGCCGCCAGCAGCCGCGAGCTTCCTCGCCTGCCGCCTGCGCTCGGCCACGCCCCTCGCCGCCCTGTACATGTCGGGATAGCCCGCCAGCGCCCGTCTCGGCGTGCCGGCGAAGTACTTGCCCATGTTCTTGACGTCACGGCGGTTGAGCGACTCGAGTAGGGGCGTGCCCCCTTTGAGGTCAGCTTTTGGGCGCGGCTCCAGAGGAGTGGGCCGGATCTTGCGGTAGTGGTCCGGCTTCTCAGGGTGCGGTTCGAAGGCCCGTTGGGTGGCCGGCGACGCCTTGGCATGGATCGACGTGTGGATCACGTCGCTGGCGGCCGCTTCCTTATTGGCCTTTATGCGATCGGCGCGGGTGAGGCCCTCTGGCGGTGGTTGAGTGTGCCCCTGTGGCCGCCTCTCGCGCGCTACCCTTTCGCCCGGGACGCCGCGCTTCCCTTCGAGGATGTCCGACACGTGGGTGTGCTGAGCGAGCGCGTCCCTGAGCTGCCTGCGCCTGATCGCCACCACCCTGCGGTCGGCCGAGCCCTGCTGGGCGCTGCTCATCCGCCGGCCGAGCTCCTTGCGATGCTCCTCGAGAGCCTTGTTGCGGTCGACTCCGTTGGCGTCAGCCGTCGAGACGACGCCGCGGATCTCAGCCTCGGCATCGCGTCTGGCCCTGGCGCTCGTGTAGCGGCCCGGTGCCGTTGTGACGACGGAGACGGGCCGCACGCCGACCGTGAACCCGCGGGTGCTCGGCCGCGTGGGAGGCGGCTTGATCCCGGCGAGCTGGTTGCGGTGCGCCTCGGCCTCCGCCCTCGACGGATGAACCTGAAGCGTCTTGTTCTTCTGGATGTCGACGACGCGGTAGCGGTTGCCGGTCTGCCCATGAGGGCGAACGACGTAGCGGCGCTCGGCGGGGATGTTCTTGCGGCCCTTCTTCACGACCGTGGAGGCGGCCGCCGCTCTCCTCTTCGCCTGAGCCCTTCGTTTCGCCATGCGGTCCGCGTCCTTCCGCGCCTTGGCGAGGTCGTCCCGAAGAGTGCGCACGGCAGAGAGATCGCCTCGCTTCTCGGCCTGGCTCAACAGCCGCTTGATCGCCTCGACTCGGGCCTCCGCCTTGCCGACTCCGGTCGAGATCGGAGTGCCACCGCTGAGGCTCTGCTGCTGCTTGAGCTTCTTCGAAGCGGACTTATGCGCCTCTTGAGCTGCCTGGTAACGAGTCGCGTGTTGAGCGAGGTTGGTGGTGTACTGGCTGTGGTCGTGCTTTGAGACCACGTTGCTGTTGGCGTCGAGGACCTCGTACCGTCCCTTTCCCACTCCGCTCTTGCGATAACGAACGTGGGTGCCACCGTCGCTCAAGACCTGCCTGTCGTTCATCTTCGAAAGCTTCAAGACCGAATGACCAAAGCCCTTCGGTGCAGCCATCTGCGGCCCCTCACGCGCCATCTCCGGAGTGACGACTCCGCCGAGGCGGCCGGCGTTGCGGTCCTCCGTGATCGACAGGGCTTGCCTCACCTGGCCCATGAGGTCCTTCGAGCCCATGTTCAGCGTGTACGTGTGCGACGGGAAGCCCGGCTTGCCGTCGACCTCGACTCGTGGCGGGTTCGTCAGCAGCCGAGCGCCACCGATCGTGTGCGCCCCTCGCGTGAGGAAGGAGAGGTCGTGCGGCGAACCGCGCTGGACGAGCTCGCGGATGTGGCCGCTCTTCATGAACTGCCCGCCCTGGAACGTGCCCTTGGGCCACCTCGGGTGGAGGTTCGGGACCCAGCGCGCGATGCTCAGCTCAAGCGTGGCCACCGTCCTCCTCCACGATGTCCCACATCTTCCCGAAGGCTGCTTCGAACTCGTCGTCCGGGATCCGGTCGATGAGGTCGATCACGTCGTCGAGCGAGATCGGCTCGTGCTCCGGCTCCGAGAGGGCGGTCGCCAGGCCGGGTGCGCCGTGATCCAGGGACGGGTGCCCTCTCCACTTCGTCGTCCCGCGGATGATGTCCTTCAGAGTGGCGCAGACGCCGGCCGTGGCCGGGCCGAAGCGCTTGAGGTTGTCGCGGTAGCACGCCCTGAACGGGTGCGGCTTCTTAGCGTAGTACCGCAGCAGGAACCGCAGCTTGTGCCTAGCGACCGGGCCAGTCGTCTTGGCCGAGAGCATCAGCTCGTCGACGACGGCGTCGAGGCGAGCGTCGAGGACCGAGTCGTCTCGCCTCCGCTGCGCCCTCTCCAGCGCCGGGTCAGGCGACACGGACCACCTCCGAGAGGATGCGCTCCGCTGGAGCGAACACCCATCGGCAGTCGGGGCACTTGTACACCGGCGTCGTGTCCTCCACGAACTCCTCGATCATCATCAACGGGACGTACTTGAGGATGTCGGAGCTCCGCTTGCAGCGTGGACACGTCATCATGCGGCCGTTGATGAGACGGAGCCGCTTCCTCGGGCGCTCCTGCTGCTTGACCACTCTACGATCGTATCTGCTCGCCCACGACCGCTGGCCTGGCACAGGTTCTCGATGGGGCCGACTCCTCGCCCGTCGAAACGTGATAATATGACATCTCCTGGGCAGCTGCTCAGTGATGACTTGACAACGACCGAGGAGGGGAGAGATGAACGCGAACGGCAACGGCCGTGGCGAGACCGAGGACATGCTGCGAGACCTCACAGCTCCGCTTCGCGCACACGTCGAGCAGCTCCGTGCGCAGAAGAGGGAGCTGGCCGAGAGCACCATGGCGCTCGACGCCGAGATCAAGCGGATCGACCGAGTGCTCAAGGCCGCAGAGCCCGAGGCTCGCAAGCCGAAGCCCACCAAGAAGAAGGTGGCCGAGGACAAGGTGGTCGCCGTGTGGCGCGTCCTCGAGAACGATCACAAGGGCGAAGAGTTCACCTCGGCGCAGGTCGCCGAATGGACTGGCATCTCCGAGGGGAGCGTGAAGCTGGCGATCAGCACTCTGCGCGACCGCGAGATGGTGCGCTTGACCGGACGGGCCGATCCGATCCCGGGCAAGAAGGGCCTCACGCCCTACACGTACAGGCTGATGTCCGATGTCAAGGCTGACTAGCCTCAAGCTCGACGAGTTCTCTGACCGCGAGCTTCTGGCGCTGATCCTCGACATCCGCGACCCGAAGGGTCTGGTCACGAGCGTGCAGATCGCGAGCGTGCTCGACCCGGACCACAAGCACCCTGTGCAGTGCGTCGGCATCCGCATGGGCTGGATGAAGCGGTACGGCGCTGTCGCCAAGGCTCCGGAGGGAGCCGAGGGGTGGGTGCTCACGGAGACCGGCGAGAGGATCGCGAGGGGCGAGCTGGGCCCCAGGCAGCAAGCGATCCTCGAGACCCTGAGGCCGGAGCAAGGGCTCGACGCTGCTCTCGAGCTTGGGAGGCTGTTCCGTCGGATAGGGTTCACCGAAGCGACTCTGCTGCGGCGGGGCTGGCAGCACGCCAGCGGAAGGAGGTGAACGGGGAGAGAGGAGTTTCGAGTTCGTGTCCAGGGCAAAGGAAACCGAGAGGGGAGGGGAAGAGCTAGATGCATCTCGAATGGGTCGGGTCCGTGCTCGACTGGTCAGTCGCCGGCGCGGTCTTGACCGTCATCGCGACCTTCGTGATCTACAGGGTCTCCACGCGCACGCTAGGCTGGGGTCCCAAGGATGTCTAAGTGGGCGCGGTGTGCGCTGTTCGCTATCGCGGTATCGTATCTGCTCAGCACGACAGACGTGATCACACACACGGACATAGAGGAAAGGCCAGCCGGGGAGGGCGATGAGCTCCTCGACTGGCCGACGGGAGAGTCGGTGCCACCGGCCCTCCCGTCTCGGAAGCTCAACGCGATCAGGTGGGCCATCGTCGTCTCGGCGGCGCTGGTCTTGGCGAGCGTGTCGTGGGTGGTGCACCGCGAGACGAACGACATCGTGATGATCTCGTACTGGTACTTCGGGGTCACCGTGATGGTCGGCTGCCTCGTGGCGTTCGTCGTGGGCAAGCGCTACGTCCACAACTCGATCGCACAGGGCAGGGTGCTCTGCATCGTGCCCGCGTACAACGAGGATCCGGAAGGGCTGCGCAAGACCGTGCTCTCCCTCCTCGCACAGACGGTGCTCATCGACATCGTCGTGATGGACGACGGCTCCCAGGTCCCGGTGGTGCCCAACGTCGACGACCCTCGGGTCGAGTGGCGTCGGCAAGAGAACACCGGGAAGCGCGGAGCTCAGGTGGCAGTGCTGCGGACGTTCGACCGCGACGAGTACGACTTCGTGCTAACGGTCGACTCCGACAGCGAACCCTACCCGGACGCATGCGAGCAGCTGCTCAGGGCGATGCACGACCCTGACGTGCAAGCGGCGACCGGCATGATCTACATCCGCAACTACGAGGACAGCTGGGTGAGCTTCGGGGCGGACGTCGACATCGGAACGTCGTGCGTGATGATGCGCATGTCGCGATCGATGCTCGGCGCCCTGGAGACTACCTCGGGTGCCCTCGCTCTCTACCGCAGCAAGCTCCTGTACGACCACCTCGACGGGTACGCCGTCGAGTGCGGGACGGGAGACGACCGATGGCTCGCGCTTCGAGCGTTGAGGCGGGGCAAGGTCGTCGCCGTCATGGAGGCCGGCGTCGAGACCGACATGCCGGACACGCTGAAGGGAACGTTCCGCCAGCGGCTGCGGTGGGCGAGGTCGTGGTGGTGGATGCTGCCGTACGTGGCGAAGTACCTGGGACCCAAGCAGTTCGTCTCTCCGATCTACGGGCTGATCCAGCTCGTGATCACGCCGATGCTGTTGATCTACATCGCGTACGAGACGGCGATGAGCGCGGGGCACAGGTACCAGCACACCGCGTACATCCTCCCGATCTACGTCGGGGCGTACGTGTTCTCTCGCTACGCCCTCTCGGCTCTGTACCTCGTCGGGAGGCCCAACGTCCCCACCCGGGCCAAGTGGAAGCTGTTCTGGCTCGGCACACCGATGGCCACGTTCCTCAACGTCGTCCTCCTGACGCCGACGAGGTACTACGCCCTCTCGAAGCTGTTCGACAACCGGTGGCAGACTCGCGAGCTGTCGGCCGCCGACCTAGCAGTGCTCGCAGAAGAGAAGGGAATCGCATGAGGAAGCTGATCCTGGCGTTCGTCGCCCTCGGGGCGGCGGTCGCCTTCGGCGCATCCGGCTCGTTTGCTTCGCAAGCGTCGGGCGTCGTCAACAACGACTGCTCGGGAGGGAACGTCTACTTCACGTTCGACGACGGTCCCGATCCCGTGTCGACGCCAGCTGTGATCTCGGCGTTGCAGCAGGCGAACATCACGGCCACGTTCTTCATCGTCGGCCAGCGAGTCGGCGATCCGGGAGGCGCAGCCGTCCTGCAGCAGGAGAACGCTGCGGGCATGAGCATCCAG